>Ga0315902_10001577_pt1 | contig 36550 bp, 27 predicted proteins | sample LakEriMetagenome_9_FD_203523 | JGI IMG/M metagenome (GOLD analysis project Ga0315902, IMG submission 203523) | Freshwater fungal communities from buoy surface, Lake Erie, Ohio, United States - Buoy 12 MA117 | ecosystem: Environmental > Aquatic > Freshwater > Lake > Lake biofilm | place: USA... | reverse complement strand
ACAAGGTGGTGTAGTAGATGTATATCAACTTATGGGTATGCCTACTCCTGAGATGTATGAGATGGGTGGATATGCAATGATGGAAGACTATGGTCGTGGAGGTATGATTAAGCGTAAAGATGGTTCTTACTCTAAGCGTGGTCTTTGGGATAACATTAGAGCTAACAAAGGATCTGGACGTAAGCCTACCAAAGAAATGCTGAAGCAAGAAAGAAAGATTCGTGCTGCTGAGAAGAAAGAGTATGGCGGTATGGTAGATGCTTATGGTATGGGAGGTACTACTAAAATAGGAGACTTATCTCATGTAATAAGTATGAAGAATCATTCTAACATGGGTATGGCTATGGGAGGTGCAATAAACTACCCAGAAGGTTTACAAATGCCTATCTTTGCTATGGGTGGTATGCCTGAAAAAGAACCAATGTCTTTAAAAGATAAATACAATCAATGGCTTAATGCTAAACCTAAAACTAAATATGCTTCTGGTGGTATGGCTCCTCATCCTGAAATAGGTATAGATCCTTCAGGTACTGTACCTACAAAAAGTGGAGATATAAATGTAGAAAGAGGAGAAAGTATGTGGAATGTAGGTAATAGTCAATTTATAGGAACTAAAGCCAAAACTGAATCAATGCTAAAAGATTATAATAACCGTGATCTTATAGCTTTAGCTTCAAAGTTTAATGCAATAGAAAGAGAGAAAGCTCAAAAAGAAGCTAAAGATGCACAAATAGCTGCACTTGAAGAACAAAAAGCTGGTGCAGCAATGAATCGTATAGTAGCTAAATATGGTGGAGCAATTAAGCGTATGTATGCTAGAGGTGGTATGGTTCCTAGATATGACGGAGGAGCTGGAGTTAGATTAAACCCTTACTACGATTTTAATAGTGATGGTTATGGTCCTATGACTAATCCTATGCCAGGTATAAATTCTTATTTACAAGGGTTTCAAGACTCTATGCCTATGGCTCCAATGCGTACTCTTAATTCAATAGGTGCGGCTGTAAATCCTCTTAGTATAGCTGAACCTCAGTATCAACTTATGGGTGCTTCAGAAGTAAGTGATGCTTATAAAAATGTAAACAAACCTCTTCGTGGAGAGGGTACTTATCCTGCTTTCTACAGTAGATTGACTGGTGCTGGTTTAGATGAAAGTGCCGATGCTAGTACAGCTGGTACAACTGCTAATAAATCTACAGGTGCTGGCATGGGTACTAGTCAGATGGATAAGTACTTAATGGCTGCTCAGTTCTTACCTGCTGCTTATAACTTAGGTCGTGGTATCTTTGAGAAAGCTTGGAAGCCTGGTAGCTATGAAACTCCTGCTGATACGAAGTGGCAAGATATGACTGGAGAAGCTGGACGTAAAGGTATGCTTGGTGCTTATATGGCTAATAAATATAATGCACGTCAGATTGGAGGCTCTAATGCTTTAGCTGCTTTACAATCTGGTACTAATACATATCAACAAAACTTAGCTGCGTATGAAGAAGCTCTTGAGAATAGAAATAGAATGGGTCGCATGGAAACTGATAGATTGAATAAAGCTATTCAGCAATCTAACATGCAGATGCGTATGAATCGTGATTATCTTGCTCAACAAGCTAGAGAAAATAAAGTAGCAGGAATAGGAAAAGGTTTAGAAAATATCGGTCAAGGTGCAGGTCAACTCTGGCAGAACAAACAAATGATGGATGCTTTGCGTATGGCTTATCCTCCTTCTACTAACACTACTGTACCTGGTTTATCTGATATAGATATTAACAGTTACACAGCTGGAGGTAATAGAACTACAGGTGATATAGGACAGTTTAAGTTTACACCAGATACTTCTATACCTGCATTAAATAGAATGAGAGCAATTAGGAAATTTAAATAATACTATAAGACATGGCAATATCACCGTGGACTAAATGGCTAGATGTAAAAATCGCACCATTACCTTTTGAGGCATTAGCATATGGGTATGAGAAAAGAGCTAAGAAAGAAGAAGAAGCTGATAAATTATATACAGATCTTGAGGCAGAGTTTAGTAAGCTAAAAGCTATCAAAGATATAGATACTCCTAAAAGAGATGAACGTCTTAATCTTTATAGGAATATGGTATCTACTTTATATGATGAGACTAGAGGAAATCCTGCAGCTATGATGTCAGGACTTAGACAAGTTAAATCTAAGTTTATGCAAGATGCTACCTATGGAGATTTAGGACAAATGCATCAAAAAGCTGTAGCTTTAGAACAAGCTCAAGAAGATTATAAAAAGAGCTCTATGGATGGTAAATTTTCAGGGCTAGATGACTTTGTATACAAAGCTGCAATTGCACAACCTCTTGAACAATACGCTGCAATGGGTGGTCATGGTAGGGATGAAAAAGGTCTTACCACAAATCTTAGTTTAGGTGCTATGCCTAAATTACCTGAAGTATTTAAAATACTAGATGAAGCAACTTCTAAATGGAAGGCTACTAAATATCCTATGGGATTAACTCCTTATTATGATCCTAAGACTGGTGCTTATACAGGTTATTTAGTACATGGTACAAAAGAGTTTGTATCCTTTGATGAAGTAGCAAAAGGTGTATATTCTATGGGATTAAACATACCTGAGTTAAGAACTGTAAATAAGTTAGTAGCAAGTTCTGTTGATCCTAGCTATACAAAACAAGTTGCAAAAGGTAAAGACAAACAAGGTAATATTGTATATGAAACTTTAACAGGACCTGCAGCTGCTCTACATGATTTTTATGCAGGTATAGGTCAAAACTTAGCTCAACGAGAATCATATGAGAAATATGATTATGACTATGTGTATGACCAATATGCTGCAGACCAACGCAAGAAAGAAGAAGAAGCTGCAACTGCTCCTTTAGCTATGAGCTATCAACAAGAAGCTAATGATATAGATAATGTTTTAAAGAACATTCAAAATGCGTCTCTTCCTTATACTACAATGACTGGAGAAGTAGATTATGAAGTAGTAGATGAGACAGGTCAAACAATAGAAGTTCCTAAACGTATTAAAGTAGACAGAAGCTCTCAGCAAATTTATGATGCTCTTCCTGTTTATGATAGAGAAGTAGTTAACTATGTAAAAAGTGAAATTCCTACACTTGCAAGCACTCCTATAAATAATTTAACTAGCAATGATTGGAAAATTATTAATGATAATATTGCTAAACGTAAAAATGTCAAGGTTTCTTCTGTAGTAAATGGTTATAAAAATGCTACTAAGGCCAAACAAATAGGGGATATGTATAATGTACAAATGGAAAATTATACATTCTACAGTCCTAAAACTAAAAATGTAATCCCTGGTACTCAATTAAGAGATGAAGGTTGGGAAGTTATAGCTGCTCAAGGAACTTTAAGTTCTGATAATACTGTACCTTTAAACATTCCAGGAGCTCAGAAATATAGCTTTGCTATTCCTGAATCTGTTTTAGTAAAAAGTAAAGATGGTACAACGCAAACTTTATATGTAGGTAAAAATGATGCTGAGCTTAAACAAGACTTTAGTACTTATATAGGCCCTTTAATTGAGAATATGGTATTGTCTGCAAATAGTATGAAGATGCCTATCAAGTTTATGGATGAGGCTAATATTATTATAGCTCCAGCTGTATTATCCGCAGACTCTAAAGCTAATCCTAAACTTAGTTTTAGAATTATTAGAGAAAATGGAGAAGTTTTCCAGTTTGAAAATACTACTCCTGCAGACTTAAGGACTTCAGTACTTACTTTGTACTCACAATCTGAACCTTTAAGAAACATCATTTTAAGTAAATTATTCCAAAATCAATAAGATGTCTAGACCTCCTATTATAAATAATATCTCTCCTGACAATCCAGCTCTTAAGAGGTATTATGAGAACCTAGCTATACCTAGCGTAAGTATTTATTCTGAGCCTTCTCAATATGATAAAGGGTTATTACCTAATATGGATATTGAAGAGCTTAGAGCTGGAAGACAATCTTCGTTAGATAAGTTTGGTAATGGTTTAGCAGGTATGGCATCTAGTGCTACTACTGGTGCATTAGAAGCTACAGTAGGATTTGCGTATGGTATTACAGCAGCGGCTATAAATCAAGATAGTGAGAAGATATGGAAGAATGATTTTACTGATAATATTATAACTCCTCTTACAGACTGGACTAGAGAAGTAGCTCCTTTTTATTACAGTCAAGCTGAAAAAGATGCAGCTTGGTATCAAGGTGCTCTTCCAGGTACTGCAGGTTCTGCAAATTTTTGGTTTGATAAAGTATTTAATGGAGCAGGGTATACTATAGGTTCTTTAGCTGCAGGTTATGGCTTAGGAAAATTATTTGGTTTAAGTAAAGCTGCAGCTTCAGGAAGACTTATTTCTGATGCAGCTTCTGCAGAACAAGTTTTACAAAAAGGCGTTACAGCAAGCCAACTATTTAAAGAGACTTTACCTATGGCTAAGCAGTTTGGTATAGGTATGGTTATGGCGCATGGAGAGTCTGCTTTAGAATCTAGAGAGACTTATGAAGGATATATTTTACAAGCTGAAAGATTAAGAGAAGCTGGAGATCCTGCCTTTATAGGAAAGACAGATGAAGAGATACAGAGTTTAGCTAAAGATGCGGCTAATAGTAACTACATAATGAATCTAGCAATTACAGGTCCTACAGACATGATATTGTTAGGTAGATTTATTAACCCTGGTACTAAAGCTTCTATTAGAGAATATAACAGGATTACTAGAACAGTAGATGATGCTGGTAAATTAATCCTTAAAGATGCTACTCTAGATAACTCTAGACGTGCCTTAGTAAATGGTGGAGAAGCTTTCTTGAAAGGTGCTTTTCCTGAAGCTTTACAAGAAGGTGGGCAGTTTGCATCTAACATAGCTTCTCAACAATTTGTAAATAACTATGTGCTTGGAAAACAAGATTGGTTAGAAGCAGTAGTTGGAGGTATGGCCGAAGGTATAGATGAATCTTTAAGTAGCAAAGAAGGTCTTCAGTCTATTCTTATTGGTGGTATTGTGGGTGGACCTTTTGGTTTAAAAGGTGCTAAGTCTGAACGTATTGCTCGTGAAGCAAATACTAAGAAACGTATTGAAGTCCAAATGAGTGACCCAGAGTTTGTTACAGGTGGGTCTAAAATGGCTAATTTCTTATTAGCTAACAATGCACTAAATGCATCAGAAGAAGCTAAGAAGAATAAAGATTTATTTGAAGCTAATAATAAAGAATCTTTTGCGCTTGGTAAATATGTACAGGCTTATATTGAAACTGACCAGACAGATATTCTAAAGGCTAGATTAGAAAGCCTTAAACAAGCTCCTGATACAGATGCTGCACAATTTTTTGGATTTGAAGAAACTAAACTTGGAGATAAGAATGCAGCAATAGATAAAATCTTAACCAGGATCAATAGATTTGAAAAGATGCATGAGAATATCCAGCGCATGTATGGACTCTCTCAAGGTACTCCTGAACAGATTGCAGAAAATCAATGGTTAAAGAATGCTTTATATGAGGCATCTTTTACACTTGATAATATAGAAGAAAGGGAAACTTCTATGGGTAAAGCCCTTACCCAACTTACAGGTTCTGCTGAATTAGATTCAGCTCGTAAGAGAATGATACTTGCTCATAAAATGCTTACCAGTGAAAACATGGAAGAGCGTTATGAAGAGTATGATAAGGCTGCTGAAGATTATAATAAAAAGCTTGAGAAGGTTCTTGGATTAAAGGCTACTCCTACAGAAAGAATTGATTACCAAGAATACAGAGATTTGCTATTAGATGAGTACAGAAAAGAATATAATAATGCTGTACAGCAATTAACTGATAAGTACCCTTTAGTCTCTGATGAAATACTTGAAACTCTTGCAGATTTAAATAAGTTAGCTGAAAAAAGAGAACAAGTAATTTCTTACATAAATGATTTAAGAAATCCTAAAGCTAGAGGTGCTACTAGGAATTTCCAAAAGGAAATGCTTAAGTCTATTATGTCTAATGAAAAGGCCAAAAGAGATGCTGCTAAAGAAGGCCCACTTGTTACAACAGAGCAAGAAGCTGCAGAGATTATTAATAATGTAGGTACTCAAGATAGGTCTAAACCTACAGTTACTCCTGGAGGAGAGGAATTAGATATTGCTAAAATTGAAGATCAAGATTTAGTAGATCTTTACAATGAAACTCAAAAAGAGCTGTCAAATCTTGACCCTCAAAGTCCTGAGTATGCAACTAAACTTGAGTATGCTTCTGCTCTTAATGAAGAGATTAAGTTTAGAGAAGAGAAGCAAAGTATTTTAAAAGATTTGCAGACTAAGTATAGGAATGCTAATACTGCTGCAGAAAAAGCTAAGGTTATTGCAGAAGCTAGAGCTTTAGGGTTTCCTATTAATGAAGAGAAGTTTCAACGTGATCTAGACAAACTTTCTGCACAAGTAAGTCAAGCTAAGGAGCAAGAAGCTGTAAGTACTCTAGATGCTTTTTTCCAAAGCATGTTCAAAGGACCTAGAGAATTCCAAGAGGTTGTCACTAGGACTGAGGATCCTGCGTTGTTTGAAGAACTTCTAGCTACTGAAAATTTCTATGATTACCTTGCTCTAGATGTAGACAGGTTTCAAGAGAAACGTAGGATACCTTTTGGTTCTGCAGAAAAAGGAACTGAGCATCCTAAGTTAGCTAAGCAAGCTTCAGAGTTTAGTCTTGTAGTAACTTTTAAAGGAAAGCCTTTAGGGTTTATAACTTTCTATGATACATTCATAGATAAAGTTACAGGTGCTCCTATTCCTATTGAGACTATGACTCAACAGCAGTACCAGTCTTACTTTGGTAATAACCCTGAGTATCCTTTAGCTGAGTTTAAAAAAGCATACAGTGCAGCAAAAGCTTTTCATGATTATGTAACATCAGATAAGTTTTTAAAAGGTGGTAATTTTGGTACAGTCAGTAATGCTGAGTTGCTAGGATTAGTAGTACCTCACTTGACTACTGGTAGGTTTAAATATGTACAAGTAGGTCAAGACTTTGTACCCCTTTCTGAATTTACTTTATATAGAAATGCTGCAGGTAAAAGTTTAATTGTAGATACTGCTCGTAAAGAAGAGACTGATCTTTCTCAAAATGAGAAAATAAACACATACAATACAAGTCAAACAGATGCTTACTCTGTAGAAATTCCTGCAGGTGCTCCTGAAGGAACTCTTGGACAAAGAGTAGTAAAGCCTGAGCTTGTAGATGCATTTAAAGATCTACACAGGATTAAAACTGAAACCCGTGCTTACTCAAGATACTGGGCTTTAGTAGAACAACCTGGAGGTCCTATTAAAATTAATGGTGTATCTTATAGATGGACCGCTTTAACTCCTTCTACTTCTTTTACAGATGGAGTAGAGTTGATGAAACAACTTAATGAAGCTCTTGTTCCAGGAGCTGATCCTGGTACTAAAGAAGGAAGAAAGGCTATCAGCGATGCTATAAATAATAAGTTGTTCATAGCATTTGGTGATAATGGTTCTTATGCTTCAGACTTTAGATTAAAGATTTTACCTAACTATAAGAGTAAAGACAAGCAAGGTAAAGAAAGAAAAGCTGGGTATTCATTAAGTATTAGTTCACCTACCTTCTTTAAAAATAAGCCTCAAGAAGGCACTATCCAAGGAGTAAGGTGGCAACTTAATGAAGATAAAACTACCATGTTCTTGAACATAGAAGGTATGGTAGGAACATTCGATCAATTAATTGAAGAGTTTGAAAATAGACGTGCTGTTCTATCTAGAGCAGGAGGTCCACTTGTAGGTACTACAGCTCTTACTGTAAATGCATTTAAGACTAATCCAAGTACCAGTACCCAATCTTTAAGTAGTGTGCAAGATCTAGAATCTAAACTTGCTTCTACTACAGAGCCTAAAAATTCAGACCAGAAGCTTATATTCAGGTTCAATGAAGCAGTGCTTATTCCTGATTATAAACCTGCAGGCTCACCTCCTCCTGCAGCTACTCAACCTGCTCCTGTTGCTAATAAGAAAGCAGAGATAGAAAGAAATATAAAAGCAGATTTAGAACAATTAAAAACTATTCCTCCTTCTAATTATATTAAAGTTAGAGGTAATGAAAAAGATCTACTTAAAAAATTTAGAGAGTATTTAACAGATGTATTAGGATGGGAAAGAATGCCTATTGGATTTTCTAATGGTAATCTTACACTTGATTACTTGGGAACTGAGCTTAAAATACCTGCTTCAGTTACTGTACTTGGTGGAGATACTTCTATTTTAGATATAAACGTAGAAGATGTTATTAATGCTAAATATGATGCAGAACTAACTGCTTTAAAACCAACAGCTCCTGCTGTTGTGACAGGTAATGTGGTAAAAGAAGTTATTGGAGATGCTGCATATAATGAGTTTATAAATACAGGTAATGTAAATGATAGTATTATTAACTCAATAGCTAGTAAGATTAAGCAAGGTGTACAGCTTACCCCAAGAGAAGTTTTAATCTACCAAGCTAAAGCTTCTGATATAGAGGCAGTACGTACTAAGTTAGCAACTACTGTTACTGCTGCTCCTGTTCAGTCAGCAGCTAAAGGAACTAGTTCTACTGAAGAGATTGAGCAAGCTAAAAGAGATTTAGAGGCTCTTATTGCTGCTCAAAAAGCACAATCTAGTCCAGGAGTAAACCCTATTGATAGTGCTACAGGACCTCAAACTAATTTAACAGGTGTTTTAAATACTATTACTTCTACGCCTATTCCTACAGGTACACAGTTTAGTCCAGATAATACAGCTGGAGATATTCCTGTACAATTTGACAATACACAATCAAGTAGACCAGGACCTCCTGCTGCTTTTTCAAGAGTAGAGCGTAGCACATTAACAGAAGAAGAACGTATTAATCTTGCTACAGCTTTTGCTAATCTACGTAAGATCCTTCCTAGCTGGATTACAGCAGAAGAACTTGATGCATTAGAAGCTAATATTATTAATGGTGTAACTACCCTTGGCTATTTTAATAATAACATAATTAAGCTTTTTGCTGCAGCTACTGTAGGTACTGAGTACCATGAGGCGTTCCACGCTGTGTTTAGAACTATGCTTACTAACACAGAGCAGAATAATTACTATGCTATAGCTAAAAAAGAGCTTCGTGAGCAGTTAGCTAAAGAAGGTAAAAGCTATGTAAAGCATAAGCAGGAGTACTTAAAACTTACACCAGAGGCTGCTACACTTTTACCTGAAGTAGTAGACATGCTTATCCTTGAAGAGTACATGGCTGAAAAGTTCAAGGATTATATGAACAATAAAGGTAAGAAGACTTTCTTACAAAGATTGTTTGAAAAGATCAAGAACTTATTCCGTTTTACACAGACTAGTGAACTAGATACTTTATTTGCACAGATTGAAAAAGGTAAGTTCAAGAATGCAGTTAAAGTAAACAATAGGTTTGATACTTCAGCTTATGGTCATGCTCCTGCGTATAACAATATATTCCTTCATACTGATCCTACTACAGGCAATCACAGGTATTTAGATAGTGCTACACAGACAGTAGAAGTAAATAAAATTGCTTCTTTAGTACTGGATATTATAGAAGAACAGCTGAATAAAACTGCTGCTGATGAAACTGGAGCTTATGATAATGATAATGTAGAAGAGGTTATCCTAAAAGTAATAGAAAAAGAAGGGTTGAAGTTTAATCCTCAAAGTTCTGTTGCTCAAACTCTTCTTGCATCTAAAGATGTAGCAGGTATTAAAAGGTATCAAGATCTCATATACTTGTACACTAACCAAGCATCTATTGAAGAGTTAGCGTCTGAAGTAATGAAGACTCTAAACAAGTATAATGTAGATGAGACTACTTTAGATGTAACAGATACTGAGTTTTCTGATGATAGTCCTGAAAGAAACTATGATAAAAATCAGGAACAGATAGGAGGCTTTGGTAGCTTATCTAAAAAACTAAAAAAGAAGATTGCTCTTACTGTATATGAGGTTACTCTAAATCAGTACTTAGGTACTAACATTGAAGAGTTTGAAGGTATACCAGTTAGAGTAGCAGTTGATCCTAAAAAGGTATATAATGGCCTATCTAAGATAACTGCTAACCAAGCAGATAAGAACAAAGTATTGGATATTATGGCTGATCAACTGGATACTCCAGGTGAAATGAGCCAGTTTATTGCAAGATTCTTTGAGTCTGTGGGTATTAAACGTGACCCTGTTACAGGTAAAGCAGATCTTAGTGGAGTAAAACTGAAGGATGAAGCTGAGGTACAAATGGTTGCTACAGCTTTTAACCTTTGGAATGTAGATTATTACTTTGCTTCTGTAGATCCTGCAGGACCTAATAAGAAAAAAGATGATCCTAGAGGCTCATTAATAGAGCCTATTAAATCAAATGTAAGAGACGTAGATACAGTCCAAGTAGAGTCTTGGGCTAATAACTACGATATGTCTCCTAATGATAAAACTGCTAAGAAGACTGCTATTCAAAATGTAATTACTCTTTTATCAGAAGACGTTGTTTCATTTACAGAACAAGAGTTAGTAGATAAAGCTCTAAAAATTAAAAGCCAGGCTAGGATAGCAGGTTTAGATTTATCTGTAGGGTACATTAAATACCTTTTACTAGCTAATCCTAATCTCCAGGTAAAGTCAGAAAGACAATTGAGTAGGCTAAACCTTTATAAGTTAGGTACTGATTTTACTCAGACTCTTGAGCATTTACAAGCTTTGTCTTATGAAATGGACAAGGCTAATCCTTTTAGACGAGAAGAAAAGAAAGATGCTGGTATTAAAGGAGCTGTAACTAGAGCTAAAGACATAGCTAGAGATAATGCTATTTTTGATGAATCAGTAGAACCTTCTACGTTTATAAACGCAGAGGGTAAGATGATTTACGGCTTGCAAACTGATACTTTCACTATCAGGAAAATGTTTGAAATTGCTACTTCTGAAGATTGGACTTATGAAGAACTTCAAAAGAAGGCTGAGCAAGATCCTATGTTTGAGTATCTACTAGACAATTACTTGCTTACTTCTAAGAATTGGGATGCTATTAGAAGCACTCTTAAAGTAACTCGTATTGATGGTTTACGTGAAAGATCTATTGACTATAAAGCAGACACAAAAGAAAATAAGATAAACATAGAAGCTCGTGTAACTGAAGGTGTGACATATGGACGTATGACAGACCGAGAGTTTGCTTTGCTGCAGTACATTTTATATGCATCAACTAAAGAGACAGTTTATGCTAATGGAAAAGTAATTTCTAAACGCCCAGTTCTTCTTACTGTAATGGAGTCTGGTAATACAGCAGACACAGTATCTTTAGAGATTATCAATGCTGTAGATCCAGAGACTGGGACTATTAATGATTCTTATTTAGAGTCATTGTATAAAGAGTTAGAACGTGAACACAGAAGGATTAAGAGTTACCAAAATGGTAAGTTTAACGGTGTTAGAATTCTTAACTACAACTATGGTCCTGTAGATAAACACAGAGCTGCTAAGTTCTGGGCTGACAATCAAGTAATTCTTGAAAGCATCTATGGTGATATGGCTCAAGCTAAGATGGAAGAGATGATTGAAGCTCAAGATTTATCAAGCTTTAAAGAAGAACTTAAGACAGGTCTAAATGCTTGGTTAGAACAAGAAATAGATGATCATATTGATGAACTTGTAGAGCTAGGTATTTTAAGAAAAGGTCCTAACGGGGCTTTACAAAACATCTTGCTACCTGCAGGTTATTCTAATACATTTGAAAAGGATAATCCTAATCAGCTTTTTGTAACAGATAATCTTAGGACTAACATCAAGCAGACTTACTTGTCTAACATGCTGAATAATTTAGCAGCTAACCAAATGTTAGAAGGAGATCCTGCGCTTACCTTAAAAGATTTTATTGATAAGTTTAAGCGTGATAAAGGTAGGAATGCTTCTGGTAGAAATACTTCATTAGTTACATTCAGAGGTGTAAAGAAAACTAGCTTTAATTTTGCTACATACATTACTCCTGATTTTGATGAGATTAAGAGTGATGCTTATGCATTAGGACCAACTAAAATAGTTCCTGTATATAAGAAAAACAGTACAGAATTTAGTGAAGAGTTTCTTGAGCTTAAGAATGAGCTGACTGAGGACCAACTTAAGAAAGCTTTAAAGGACGGTAAGATTGCAGTAGCTGATGCACAAGGCTATGGATCTACAGAGCTGTTCCGTGAGATTTATTCTTCATTAGGAAGAATGACTGAAAGAGGTCATACAATTTACGATAAGATTGCAGAAGGTAAAGAAATAACTGCAGGTGATCAAAGGTATTTAGCAGAGAACCAAATCATGATGAACTCTCTTAAGATGGTTTATTATGATGGTAATGTGTACCTTAAGTTATCTATAGCACCTCTACAAAAGTCACAGACCTCTCGTCGTAAGAAAGTTACTTATACTACTAAAGACGGTAAGTCTTATAGTATTGATACTTGGGTAGCGCAGAAAGGTAAAGAGTGGTTACATGACATGCGTTCTAAAATGGAAGATGGTCCTACTAAAATCCATTTAATGGGTCCTCCTTCTATGAGTAAGAAGATGATCAAAAACCCTGTTATGCTTAATAAAGATAACAGCTTACCTAACATTTATAAAGAAGAGATTCAAGTTATAAACAGGGACTACTTTAGGTTACAGCAAGAAAATCCTAGTAACAAACTAAACATAAAAGATCCTACACAGCTTTTAAAAGTTTTATCAGTAGAGCAAGACCCTTCAGTAGAAGTGATTTTACCTAATGGTAAGAAAATGACTATAGGGCAAATCAATGAAATGTATTCCCAAGTTTTAGGAATGCGTGTCACAGAGTTTGCAAAGTTTACTAAGAGTTTTATATCAGAAGTAAAGCAAGGAGTTGTAACTCCTAAGCTTAAAAGGCTTGTTTCTATTTTTAAAGAGACTCTTGAACAATCAGGAGCTTCTGACAAGTTGCTAAGTATTTTAGAGACTACTCCTAGTGGTACTCCTATTTATAATATCAACTTACCAGATGTAGTCAGTAAGTTTGAGGAGATGTTTAATGCTCACTTTAATAAGATTTTTAGTCAAAAGATTGCTGGCTACAAGACTACATTACAATCAGGCTTTGGACATAATATAATCTTTGATAAAAGCACTGGTAAAATAATTACTAATAGGCAATACTTAGCAGACCCTGATAAATACGAGACGGCTGAATATGGTACTAGAGAGTTAGCATTTGATCAACCTAGGTATGATGCTGCAGGTAATATTATAGGACGCTATGCAGAAATTATCTTACCATTCCATTTTGCAGAGCAGTTTGGTCTTAGACCTGGTGATGAAATTCCCGAAGAAATTGCTTATATGTTAGGTGTGAGAATTCCTACACAGGATAAGCATTCTGCTATGGCCTTAAAGATTGTAGACATTCTTCCTGCTGAGATGGGTTCTAATGCAATCTTCCCTAAAGAGCTTATCATTCTTACAGGATCTGACTTTGATATTGACTCATTCTATATTCATAGAGTGGATCATTATGTAAAGAAAGATGCAAATGGAAGACCTAAGTTCATGGCTTATGGTAATACAGAAGACAGTGCTTTCCAGCAATATGTATTATGGCACACAAAGAATAATCCTTTTGTAGCTAGTATTGTAAAAGCAGAAAAGAAATCTAATTCTTCCTTAGCTCAAACTTTTAAAGAGGCTAAGAAGCTAGAGAAGCAAAAGAAAACTGAGCTTAGAGAAAGGTATAAAGAAAGACAAGAAATTCTAGATTACCTGGATAATCCTGAAGATTCTGTATTACCTATACTTACTGGTAGGGCTGCTGAGAAAGAAATTTTAGAAGACATAAAGGCAGTTAGAAAAGAGCTAGAGCCTATTACAAAGCTTGTAGAGCAAATTGAAGAGCGGTTTGTAAAGTATGCTATGCAAGAACTGGATATGCCTACAACAGAAGAAGCTTTCAATAAAGAAAAGCCTGCTAATATAGGTGCTTTAAATAATGAGCTGCTTGATTATAAAACAGCCCTTCTTACAAATGAGCATATTAGAAAAGAGATTGGTCTAACTCCAGCTACCCTTCGTCAGATTAAAGATGAAGTATTACCAGAAATAATGCAGTTGTTAGGTTATCAAAAGGATGGCTTAGACTATGGTAAAAAGAAAGTTACTTTTTCTATAAGCGGATTGATTAAAGCTTTCAGTGCAAATAAAGCAGGCTCTATTGCTATTGGTGCAGCAGTAAATGCTACTCAACAGTATGCTACTTTCTCTAAATTCGGATTACCATTAATTGGAGAAGGTGTAAAAATAGATGGACTGACTACTGCTGGTATTGTTAAAGATAAGTTTAAAGCTTCTGAGACTAAATCAAAAGAAGGAGGCACAGTACGTATCATGGATACTTTGTCTACTGCTACTTCTTCTATGACAGATAACAGTAAGTACCTGTTTAACAAGCTACTTAACTTAGGTCTTGAAACATTAGGTGTAGTAAGTTATGGAGTACAGCAGGGTGTTCCTTTGAAGCAAATGGTCCTTTTAATCAACAATGAATATGTAGTAAGACTATTAAAACAAACTAAGTCTTATAATATTCAGACATTGGATGAGCAGGATAAGAGCGTCAAAGCTACACAGGATGGTCTTATAGAAGAGCTAATTCAAAAGATTAAAGAGTATGACCCTGAAGTTAAGCTTAATGATTTACTGCAAGAAGAGCTTACTTATGAAGAACTTACAAAGTACTTACCATATAGTTCTTTAGGTAAAGCATATTCTTTAGATTCTAATAAAGAGACTTACTATAGTAGATTGGAAAGTGCAGTTATTCCAGGATTTTCTATCATTGATTATTATAAAGCGCAGTACAAAATGCTGATGGCTTATATTAAACTTAATGACCAGCAAATCTTCTTGAATAAAACTAATGCTCTTATTAAAATGACTAAGGGTATTAGTGGTGCAGAGAATGATAGATCTTTCTCAGCTGATGATCAGCTACTTCAAAACTTAGAAGATATGAATATTAAGGTAGTAAAGCAAGATAACAAGCTTTACTTTACCCACATAGACCCAAGAAGAGTAGATGCTAAGAAGGCTGCAGCTGCTGGAGTAAGTACAGTACCTTTTGACTTGTTACCTATTATCCAAAATGATCCACTCTTAAGAGCTAATCTTACAGAATTCTTTGAGAAGCAAGACATAGCTAAGAAAGTCTTTGTATCTAAAACAGAGTTTGTAGAAAAAGCAAAGACTATTGTAAATAACAATATACGTAAGGTACAAACAGCTGTACGTAGAAAAGCTCTTAGAAGTTTTAGACGTAACCTTGAAAGTTATTTAAACAGTCTGGCATTTAGAAAATGGTGGGCAACTAACATGACTAGCCCTATGCCTGACTTTGGAGGATTGCTGTATAAAGAGCTGGCAGAAAAAGGTAACACGTTAAAGGATAAAATAGATAATTTTGTAACTACGTATCCAGAGATGCGTAATAACTTATTCTTTAAGTTAATCAATTACAAAGAGTCAGAGACTACAGGTTTTATGGCTATCAACATTAATACTAGGAACCAGAAAGAGTTTGCTGGTAAAGTATTGGATGCTTTTGATACTCTATTTAATCATAGCGCTGAAGGTAGAGCTTTAGCAAACGAGTTGTTCTTCTATGAGATGGCTAGAAATAGTCTGCAGTTTAAGAATAACTCTTTTGTAAGCTACATCCCTAATCATAGGTTTAAGATTATCTCTGATAATATCCAGCTTTCTATGGATGCTCTAAACACTATGGATCCTACTAAATTTAATGATAGATTTGGTGCTACTAAGCAACAGATTATGTTAGATTTTATGGATAGGTTCTTTACTGATATTAACAATAGTCGTGCAGTATTTGCATTACCTGTTAATAAACGTACTTCTGCATATGCGTTTGTAGATTCTACTACAAATGAATTACACTTTCCAGTAGTAGATAAAATAAGAGGTTATACAGAAGACGAAGCACGTATAGTACGTAATTCTAGGCATGATGACTTAGGAGCCATAGATACTAAAGATGGTAATAGAAGTACTTCCTTTCCTTTATATTTAAAGTACGGTCCTAGAAAAACCAGAACTTTATATAGACTAAAAAGTATCAACGGTGTAGCTATAGAAAATATTGATTTTCTTACAGGTACTGCAGAACTTGGTAATTTTAATGGAGCTTCTGCTGTCTATGAACCAGTGACTTATTCTGGTAGTAATGTAGATAACTTTATAACTTATTCTATGACTAAGGAAGAAAAGGAACGAGTTACTGAGCACTTACAAAGAAAGCTTGCAGCTAAACAAGTAAATGCAGCTCAGATAAATGAGGATGCTAATGCTGCTATGTCTGTACCTACAGGATCTGAGGATATAACAAATGATCTTAAAGCTTTACAAATAGCCCAACAAGCTGCAGAGTCTGCTGTAAAAATGCCTACAACAGGATTAGGCGGATTGTTAAAACCTTTCGATCAAAGTGAGTTAGGTACTATTCCAGGTGAGACTGGTTCTATGTCTATGTTTAATCCTGCACCTTTACCTGCTTCTATTAAAGCTAATCCTTCACCTGAAAATAAAGCAGTTCTTAACGAGGCTCAGATGAGGCAACAACTTGCTGAATATTACATGCAGATATACAATAATCCTACAGTTGATGAGACCACTAAAGCTAAAGCTGGGTTAAAAATAAGTCTTGCTCCACGCATGTCATTTGAATTATTAGTAGAAGAATATAATAAAATGTGTAAATAATGTCTTGTCCAAACAAATCACATCCTGTATATAAAGCAATCGTAGCAGAATATAATGAGCAGATTGCTGATGAAGTATATTATAGAAACGGGCAAGAAATCCCGAATAGCGTAGAAGAGGCTAAGAAAATTCTCGCTACACCTCAGGTAAAGAAAGGTTCTGAAAAACAGACTATTATTACTGGTATTCGTAAGTCTTTGCTGGATAGTTTAAAAATCCAGAAAGCTATTTACAGCAGTACCAAAGGTAATGAAGCTCGTGTAGAACGTATAAACTTTCTTATTGAAAAAATGGAGAGTAACTATACTGTTGGTGTAGTAGTGGATATGCTTAGTGAGGCTAATGACTATACTACTGAAGCACAAATTAAAATGATAAGCATATTGAAAAAGATCCAAGGAGGTCTTGACAATATGACTCAGCAAGAAATTGCTTACCTAGCTACAGAAACTAATGAGATTAAAGACCTTGTTAGTGTATACACTATCCTAGAAAGTGCGGAACAGCTCTTTGATAAGAATGATCCTAGTCAGGCTATAATTAGTAATGTAATGGCTAGACGTAGGGATTTGATACGCAGCTTTAAAAAAGTACACGAAGAAATTGTATCACACTGGCTTACTAATGCAGCAGAACGTGTCAATTCACAGCTTGAAGCTAGTAATAAATCTGAATGGAAGCTTAGTAAAGATGCTATAAAAAGAATGCTTTTTACAGCTACTGCTGACATATCTTTTTGGGAAGAAACTTTTGGAGCTCAAGCAAATAGTAAAGACCCTATTACAGGTCTAGTAGCAGCTGCTGTAAAAGAACAAGCGTTTATAGCACAGCAAGAAGACATAGAGTTTTACAATACTGTTATGGAAAAATATAATGCTAAAGGTGGTCCTAAGGACAATCCTGCAGCATTTAATGCAGAGTATGTAACAGATGTAGAAGTATATGAAAGGATACCTAAGCTAGATAAAAATGGAAAACCTCTTATTGACGCAAATGGTAATCTTATTTACGTGTGGGATTATGTAAAACGTAAGGCATTTCATCAAGAGTATTTATACGATCAATTTGAAAAGGACCGTAGAACTTTTGGTAAGACTGTTACTAAAGGTATAGACTTAGAATCTCGAAAGGCTGCTGCTAAAAAGACACAAGAATGGTATGAAGAAAATACTACTCTTGTAGATGCTCAAGAACTTATGGACAGAAAGAAAAGAAGTATGTCTATATCAGAGTATAATAAATGGTTTCAGCTAAATACTAAACAGATTGTATTAGAAGAATATCCAGGAGGATCTAGTAATCTAAAGTTTTTTGATCCTTCAAGGGTACATTCTGTAAAGAATGGTAAAATCATTCTTTATACAGGAGAGTTTATCAGGCCTAATGAAAAGTATAAGAATCCTAAGTTTGAAAAACTGAAGAATGATTCTTATTATATGACCTTGTACAATGCTTATACTGATGCTAATGATAAGCTCCCTATTACAAAGCAGCTTAAGTTTGGCCTACTACCTCAGATAAGAATTACAGGTGCTGAGAAGGTATACGCTGCTAATCAGCTTACTTGGGAAAATGTAAAGAATGATATTAAAGACAGTGTAAATGTAACAGCATATGACTCTGCTTATGGTTTACAAACTCCTTCAGGGGCTCCTGTAAAGTTTGTACCTACTATGTTTACAGATTATATGTTGCCTACTGATGAGTTAAGCCAAGACTTGTTAAGGTCTACATTGATGTTTAGCCAGATGGCTAACAACTATCAAAAGATGAATGAGATACAACCTGTTGTGGCTTTACTTACTGACATGATTCAAGGTAATCCTACACTTGATATAGATGCTAGAAGAGTGCAAGAAACTACAGCATCTGGAGTTCCCATTTTACGGGCTATTACAAATAATATTAGTGTGAAAAGACCTTTAGAGACTCGTGTAAACAGAACATTGCTAGAGTTCCTAGATAAAGTTATTTATGATGAAAGAGAGATTGCTGCTAGTATGGAACTTATCGGCAGAAATGTTTCTTTGAATAAAGTAGGAGCAAAACTTGCAAATTGGCAAGCTCTCACTAGCTTAGCTATCAACTTGAGTGCTGGTATAAACAACACACTATTTGGTCAATACTCTACAGCTGTAGAAGCTATAGCAGGTAAGTATTTTAACATTGCTAATTATGCTGATGCTCAAGCTACATACATGGGAGCTATCCCTGGATTATTAGGAGACTTAGCTAATGGTGTACCTACTAGTAAAGTAGGAGTACTGGCAATGCTGTACGATGCTATTCAAGGAGAGTTTGTAGATGAGTTTGGTGAAAGAGTATCAGGTTCTGCATTGAGAAGAGCTTTTAGTACTAAGAGCTTATTCTTTTTACAAAAGTCAGGCGAACATTATATCCAAGTAAGTGGTATGATTGCTATGATGAAGGCTACTAAAGTTAAAAATGCTGAGGGTAATGAGATTAGTCTTTGGGATGCTTATGATGAAAATGGTAAATTAAAACCTAGTATAAAGTGGACACAGAAAGATCAATTTGCTTTTATGCAAAAACTGCATAAGATGAATAAAGATCTACATGGTATCTACAATAAATTTGATAGTCCTACAATCCAAAGAAAATGGTATGGTAAACTTATGATGCTTTTCAGAAAGTGGATCTATACTGGTATGCAGCGTAGATTTAGTAGTAGATACTTGGATATAGAAGGAGGAGATATTTATCAAGGATACTTTAATACTTTTATTCGTGCTATTACTTCAGACGTAAAGAACATGCAGTTTAAAATGCTGATGGGCCAAGGAATGTCTTTAGATGAAAAACAGAATATGTACAGAGCATATACTGATCTTCTTGCATGGTCTGGACTTATGACTGTGTTCTTAATGATTAGTAATGCTGCTAATGATGATGATGAGGAAAATTCTTGGACTACTAATATGCTTATGCTGACTACACGTAGAATGGCTGGAGATATTATGTTCTACGTATGGCCTCCTGAAATGTGGCGTATTACTAAAAGCCCTACAGTAGCTCAGACTAGTGTAGAAAATATGATTGAACTTCTTGGCCAGCTGCCTAATTACTCAGAACAATACGAAAGAAAATCTGGTATTTACGAGAAGGGAGATTATAAGATTGAAAAGAAGTTTTATGATGCTATGCCTATCCTTGCCTCAGTACAAAGAACCTTAATGCCTCAAGAACAGTTGAATATTTATAATAGATAACGTCTAAAAATAAGAGGCCAGAAGGGCTACTAATAAAAGAGAAAGGAGGCTTACGGGCCTCCTTCTCTTTTCACACACACTATTTTAGTTCAGCAAGTACTCCACCATGTACTTTTAACAACTTGGATAGCTCAGGGTGAGCAATCTTTATTGTATCAATAAGACCTGCTCTTTGCATACTAAGAAGGATTCTTATATACGCAGATGCAAACTTCTTGTCTACACATAGCCTGTCATTTACTTTCTTTCGGTAGTAAATAACAGTGGCATGGTTTACACTAAGATGGTTCCCTAGCTCTACAAGCTGTATTGCGTACTGCTCTAAGATAAGATGAGCAGTTACAGCTAATACATCAGATATTCTACCAGAGAATCTTTTAGTTTTTGTCTTAAAGTACGGTAAGTTAGGATCACCAAACAATATCAAATTTACATGTTTTAGCATCATTTCAAGCAATGCTGTTGCTCTCTCTGGATCTTTAGGAAAGCCCGTTCTTTGGAGCTTCATTACTAAAGGGTCGCCAAATAACTCAGCGTACATCATAGAGAACCATTGCTTGAATTTATCGGAAGTTTCTAGGGCACTTTCAGGTACTATGATATTCCGCATTACTTAATTTAAATTTCCCAGAGTTCTTTATTGGATTTATTCAAGTGGATTATTTTGTGTGCTTCTGTGTAGCTCTCTTGTCTAAAGTCTAATGCACTTGCTACCTCTGCTTCAGCTGGTAGCTCTACATCTAATTCTTCTTCTAGCTCTCTACGTCTTTCTATATCTCTGTAAAGCACTTTGTACACTTGGGAGTGTGAACCAAGATTGTAGAATCTCAGAATCTTCTTTTTCAATGTCTCAGAAATCTTACTGTACTTACTATCTAAGAACAGGAGATAATCATCAAACCAGTGTTTGGGGACATGAAAATAGAATATGGTAGTGTACTTATCAGGTTCATACATACCTCTGAAATGCAAGTTCTTCTTAAGATTATTTTCTAATCTTGCAAAGGACCCCTCTAAATCTTGATACTCATAATGTAAGAATATGGAATTCTTTACATCCGGGAGATCATCTGAAGATAAATATACATTTAGCAACAGATGCAATTGCATAAATACAGGGTCTATATCAAGCATAGGAGGAAGAAAGATGTAGGCTTTGTTCCTTTCTTTTGGTTCAAACCTGGTCTTCCTCATACTTACTATACTGAATATATTTCGCCTAAAACTGTAGCAAGGTCAGGCTTTTCATAAAGATGTGACTTAATTACTTTCCCATCTTCACGATATACTGGCTTGCCATTCTCATCCAGTTTAGTCATGTTGGACCTATGGACTTCCTTAAAACCTTCTTCCAATGCATCTGCCATGCCAAAGACATGAGCAGTACCTAAAAGAATGTATAATTGGTCTACAAGTGCATCAAATACCTTTACTGGATCCTCAACTTGACATGCATCCATGAATTCTTGGAGTTCTTCTAGTGCCAGTTTATACCTGAGCTGTACTGTAGCTGTATCAGGTATAGTAGGAACACTCTCAGAATGAATCTTGAATGCTTTATGAAACTCATCTATTTTCTTTATACACTCTTTCATGCTATGTTCAGCTTATTGAGTCCTAAATGTAGATAATATTCCTTGTCAAACAAAGTCAGACTAGAAGAACTTTCCAATTGCTTATATGTAGCTCTTGGATATTCCCACTTACCTGTCTCTATATGCCATAACAAGTTATTGAGGTCTTCGTTTATTTCCTTAGTACCTTTCTCAATGTAACTTTTATCTACGTTATAGATAAGGGATTTACACCTTATCACATCAATAGGTACAAGGTACATTACAATGTGTACATGAGGAATATCTACATATTCTTGTTTGACCCACTGCCTAATAGCTTTCTCATAAAAAGCCATCTGTCTGTAGGTCTTCCAATACTCAAATGTTTCTATGTATTTATATACAGGTTTTTGGCTGTCTGTCTTATAGTCAAAGTACTTGACAAACAAAGTATCACCAGTCCTTCTTATATAAAGATGGTCTAGCTTTGACTTAAACTGCAGGCCATTTTCTTCCCACAGTATCTCAAGTTCTTTGTGTGTAATCCAAGTATACTCACCTAAGATTTCAGGCCATTGAGGATTATGCATAGCAATGTTTGCACATTGTGTAGCAAGATCAAACTCATTCTTTAAAACAAGGCTTTTGCCTTTGCTGTTAAACATCTCATTGTAGTAGAGTTGATTAGCAGACTTATTAAATGACTCAAGCACCTTCTCTTTACTGATCTTATAGCCTGACTTTGCATAGGCTGCATCTATGCTAATATCATCTACAATATCAAATTGAAGAAGGGCATTAATAAAGTCCAGCATCATACCAGCAGGTTTGTCCTCTGGATTTAACGTGGATACTACATACCTGTTAGGTATTTCTTCAGGCTCTAGTATAAGGCAATGTACCAATGAACCAAAGGTAAGAGAAGAGCTTTCTTTTCTATCTACAAGCTCCTTGGTTACATGTACCTTGTAATAATACGAAGGGTCGTAATTAAATGTACTGAGTGAAGAATTACTAATTGCTGGTATTTGGAAGTAGTTCATATTCTGTTGTGTCTTGACTTTCCAATAATTCAAATAACTTATACCAGCTAGAGTACATCAATCTAAGTTGTTGTACTCTGCTATTATGGATGCTATGCTCACCATCACCTATTGGCTGATTTATCTCATTCTGTAAATCATCAATAGATGCATCCATGTAAGACCTAAGATTAGGAGAATTACCACTATCCAGAGACTCCATGACTTTATTAATATATGGAGAATATCTGAATGCATCGTAGCATTCTCTTTTGTACTGACTACTAAACGTAATGGTCATAAATTAATTTGTTACTCCACATTGTGTTAAAGAACTTCTTAAACTCTTCCATAGTCATTACTATGTTAGTCTTCTTGTTCTTTTTGTGAAAGATTATTACAGGATACTCTGCTCTCTTAGGCACAAGTTTATTGACCTCAGCTGTAATTTCTTCAGTCAATTTGTAATAATCTATGTGCGCTTCGACTGCCTTGCATTGTACATTGAATGGTATATCACATATATCCACCTTTGCAGCATCAAGCAATCTGCTTCCTAGTCTACTAGTTTTGGCTTGCTCAAATCCTAGATCCTTAAAGAACTTGACAATATTACGCTCATACGTATGTCCTTTTCTTCTTGCCCTTGCTCCTGAGTTAGGAGACTTAGGCTTAGGCCTAGAACGAATTACCTTTTGTGACTTCTTCTCTTTCTCTGTCTTCATCTAGAAGGGCTTTTAGCAAACCTACTGTTTTGACTATACCGTATGTTTTTCTATAGTCTGATATATCTTTAATAGGCTCTGGAACAAATATAGACATAAGCCTATATTGCTCGCAAAGTTTTTTACTGTACTTTTTACCTGTAGCATCATTATCATACAACAGATATATGTGCTTAAACCTACTTTTAAGATTATCTATCATCTCAGATGATATGGTCATAGACTCACTTTGTGGGGCAATTGAGTGATAACCAAGACTTTGTAACACAAGGACGTCTTTATAACTCTTTGTAATTACTAAACATTCTCCAGTCTTAGGAAGATAATCCAGGCCTTGGATTGTCTTATCTCCTGCGTTAGTAAGGAACTTGAACTTTTTAGCAAAAGGACTGTACACTTTCCTCTTACCTCGTCCAAACTCATAGCTGTATGCAGGGTTACTGTCTGAATGCCAGTATACTAAATAATCATTGACCCAATAGTTCTGTAAAGGTTTTACATTATGAGAGTCTAGGAATGATACGGTAAGTCCATACTGTCCCCAGTACTCTTTGTCCTTTAAAGACCAAGGTCTACTCTTTATTTTAATGGTACTAGGTTCCTTTTGCTCTATTACATGGTTAGTAACTACTCCAAAGAGTTCCATAGAAGGCTTTATCTTCAGGGTTTTACTACCTAGTTTTAGATTGAAGTCATTGTTAACCAGTAACAAAACTTCTCTAAAGGTAACATTGTATCTAGCCTGCAGGAAAGACCAGATATTCATTGTTTGACCTGTACCAAAGTCTTTAAAAAGTATAGAGTTTTGTCTGTTTACAAACAAGGAAGCAGATGGCTCTTCATCCTTACGTAGTGGACTCTTGAATTTCTTCTTGAGCTGTACACCAGGGATATAATAAGACCATAAGTCCCATTCTGAGACTCTAGATAGAATCTCATCTATTGTAAGTTCTTTTACTGGTTTGCCGTACATAGTATAAAGATTAAGGGGCGGTTTTACCCGCCCCTAATCTAACTAATAATAGAAACACAAAGACACTTAGAAAGGAAGTGCATCAGCAGACATGTCCATTTCTGGATCAGGCTTAGGAGCTGTAGGCTTTACAAGCCTATCAGCTACATACTTGCTGACTGTGATGCGGGTAGGGTTGGTAGTCATAGACTCAATAAAGTTAGGATACCTTGGTATAGTCACATAACCTTTATTGTTATAGTGAAACAATACACGGTATTTACCATCAGTTTTTCCTGCAATAGCTTCATTTACTTTACTGAAGAAATCTTCAAAGCTAGTAGCCTCAGGAATAGCATTGTACATTGCTTCTCCGATGAATTTAGTGCAGATGTGCTTTACACGACGATTAGTATCATCAATACCTGCAGGGTCAGTACTAGACCACTCTTTGTGAGTAATCTCTGTACCATTAGGCTGCACAAAAGTGATACTAGCCACAGACTTATCTTCATTCAATTCAAATACACCTTTAATGGTGCAGTCATTAACAATGCCTACTAGAGGACTTGTACGTGTCTCATCAGCTGAAATTTGTTTGCCGTCTGAGGTTGTTTTACTACCGTATGCCATAATTAGATAGAAGTTTGATTTACGTCGTTCACAAGTACGAACCCAGGTTTAGTTGCACGCTTAGGCAGATCTAATTGCTTGATAATGCTTTTGCAACTAGCTGCTGAGATGCCAAACTGATCTGAAAGTTCTTTTACAGTCTTTCCTTCTTTGCGGGCTGCAATAAATGCACCCATTGATACTTCTTTCTGTGCCATGATAGCTTACTGATTAATTGTTACTTCCCCTTCATCATTGATAGATACACCAGGGGCATTGGTTACATCTACCATTTCTTCTACAGTATACAGACCAAGGATCTTGTCTGGTGCAATACGCTGAGCACCTAGAGCAAGACATCTTGCGTATAACATATGTTTCAATTTGTTACCCTAAAGGTTTTTTATCCTTTAGTTCTTATAGTTTCCTATAAGTTCAGCATATATCACCATTGAATAAGTAAGAGCGTCTCTTACCTGTTCTTATTCTACTAATTGTTGTAGGATTTACTCCAAATAATTTAGCTATATCTTTAGAAGTCATATCAGTCTTAAATAACTCTAATAATTTAGGGAAATCTTTTTCCTTTATTACAGAATTATATCGTGCATCTTTAGTAGGTACTTTAACTAATCCTACTTTAAAAGCATGTTTGATATTTTCTTTTTGAGAAATTACTTCTAAATTTTCTAACCTATTATCTGTTTTTATACCGTTTATATGATTAGCGACTAATTTTTTAGTAGTTTTTATTCCTAAGAATGCTTCTACTACAAGAGAATGAACTCTTTTTGTATAAGGAATATTATTTTTACGTAGCATTACTGTTACATACCCATTCCTTACATCCATGCCTGTTTTTCTAATCACCTCTTTTTTAAAACCTTTTTTAGGTAAAGATTTAACTTTTCCTAAATTAGATACTTCATATAAACCTTCATAACCTACAACTGGTTTCCAAACCTCTTCTATGCATAAGATATTATCCATAATGCAAAGATAATAGAATATATTCAATGTTGGGCACTCGTGGACAGATTATTGTTTAGTCTACTCACTGTCTATGCGTTGAACCTTCTACTTACTAATTGACTTTCAGTAGCTTGGCTGCTGATTGGCATATCATTTCTGACTTAGCTTTCCAGCAATTCACCCAATTTTAAATGCCCAAACTATTCAGGCATTTTAACCCAGTTATCCTTTGTAGTCCATCCTGCACGGACTGCATCAGACCAATAAAATGAAGCACGATCTGTGACTTTACCACGATAAAACTCAATCGTAGTAATAAAATCACTCTTACCGTCTCCTTTGTCAACTTTCTCAAAGTCCTGTAAAGTTTTATATTGGATGCCATTGGCCCACAACATAGCACCCAGACCTTTAGAACTAAGAGCAAGACGACCTTGAATAGAATATACTTGATGAAAAGCCTGCATAGGCTTCATGCCTAAGTCCTTACCGAACTGAGCAATAGCAAAGGCCTGTTCTATAGTCTTGACATTTGCAGGCAAGACTTTAGAGTCAATAAGTAACTGTAATTGCTCCATCTCGTTGCGGGGCATTACAGCTGTGTCTTGTTCGTGTTTTACAATTTTGTCAGACATCTATACACATTTTAAGATTATTGTACTTCTTCAAAAGGAATTACCTGTTGATCAGCCTCTTGAGCTGCTACAATAGCATCATACACTTCTTTCTTCTTACGAGTATATTCGCATAAAGTATAAGTAGCATCATTGTCTAGGATAAGTCTAGAGGCAATATACCTCAGAGCTTCTTCAAATGCACCTACTTTTACCAGAGATTTACCAGTTTCATCAAGAACCTTAAGGCCTTGAAAGTCTTCTACCACACTGTACTTGCCCAGTGACTTGTCTTTAATTGTAATCATGATTATTTATTTAGGTTGTTAGTAATCTTTAAATGGATAAGGTAACCTATAAGATCATCTAGACTGTCTTCAGTAGCATCAGTCAATCCTACTTGCTTTATTCTGTTAAGCTTATCATTTATTCTAGCCATCAACCCTACTCTTGGGTCAATCTCAAATAAAGGAGCTTTAGCATACAAGGAATTGTTATAATCTGTGTTCTTCTTTACAAGTAACTCTTTAATCCTGTTACATTCATCTATAAGCAGGTCATTTACTCGTTCACAGTCTAGTAGTTCAAGTTTACTCTTCTTTGCCATCTTTAAATTCATTTTTTACGTCATCTTCGCTAAGAGTAGTCAGCTCTGCAAGAAAATAACTCAGAGTGTCCAGATCAGTAGAATAAGCCAAGGCTAATCCTTCTTCTTCAGGAAGACTGGTTATGTTCATGAGAATTACATAAGTCTTTACATCATCTTTTACAGCAGTCAGGAATAAAGCTTTATCTGCAGAAGAACTCTTCAATGCATCTAGTACTCTATCCTTAGTCAAAGGATCGCAAGAATTAATAAAGTCAAGAATACTGTCCATCTTACGAGTAATAAAGACAGGAGCTGTAGGTTCAAAAGTATCTACCATGTCTATAGTAGTACTAATGTTATTCTTGAAACTTTCAGTAATGTCTTCTACTTCTTCTTTAAACTTAATTATGCTGTTTTTATAAGCATCTAAGTCTCTACGTAAGTCTGCAAGCATTTGAGTAACTTCTTCTTCTGTAAATTCAGGATTAAGGCTACTTAGCTGTTGCGTTGATTGCTGCAATTGATTTGTAGTGCTTTTCTTCCATTTTTTCAGCTGGAAGAAGTTCTTTAAAGAAGTTAGAAGCCCCATTAAAGTATAAGTCTATATTGATAAATCCTGAACCATTACGATTTAACATTACATTGAACTCTCTGTAATTGTCTCCTAGTTTGTCTATATCATACCCTTCATAGTTCTCAATCTTGTACCTATGAGGAGCAAACAAACCAAACATTACATTTACATCACGCTGTGTAAGTTTACAATCGGCTAGACCGTCAGGACTTGGTCTAAGCTTTGCAATAATACTATCACCTCTGAAAGTGAATTGTTGTTTCTCTTGATCTGCAGCTTGCTGCTGAATAACTACAGGAATATATCTCCATCTGTCACGCATAGCAAGACAATACTTACTACTAAAGTTAAAGATGGTAGTCCATAAATCCTGGCCTTTCTCAGTATGCAACAGACTCAAGTGGTCTACTACAATAATCACATATTCATTAGGATCATTAGCCTTATAGTCAGCTATAGCAAGATTAGCCTTCTCTTTAGTCTGTGGGTTATCACTTAACAATGCTTCTACAGGAATGACATTACCATCTTTATCATAATGTACGCCATTACTATATGCATAATCCCTCATGTGTTTGTAAATACCAAAGGGATTTTTCACATTGTCTATAATAGTTACCATAGACTCAAACTTATCCATCTCAGCATCATAAGTATCCAAGATTTTCTCTATATCATCTTCAAGAATATAGTTCTCAAAGCGTGACTTAAGTTTCTCTGGAGATATTACAATGTTGTGATTCTTATACAGCAGATAGCTGTAGAATTGGCTAAGCTTCTCTTCTTTGCTTACCTCTAATGAGAAGTAGAATATCTTAAGCTTTACATCACTGTGCTTGTTTGTTACAAACTCATAAGGATTGTAAACAAACAAAAAGTCAGCAAGCTTAGTCTTACCTACTTTACTGTTAGCAGTTACAAGATAATACTTTTCCTGCTCAATACCTGGTACTACTTGCCCCAGTTTAGGCAACAGAACAAAAGGGATGCAGGTGTATCCTCCATCCAATCTCAGCTGTTTGTTCTTCTTAATTTCTTGCTTTACCTTCTGGTATATCCTCATATCCTACGTTCTCCTGACTTTACAATATGTGCTGTTTTATTGTCAAAGTCTTCACATAATGCAGCTAGCTTTGAACCATTGTCTTTTTGTATGAGATAATCAGCTTGTGTCATATAGACATAGCCTTTCTGTCGCATCTGGTCTATGTAAAGTTTTGTAGCATTTAGTATTGTAGTTTTGGAGAATTCAGGATAAGTTCTTAAGAACCATTCCATCTTCTTTATTACACCTTGCTTGTCACCCCTGATAGGAGTTCCATTACCTGACTTTATCCCTTTAGGGAATAAGTTACGGTATTCTTCTGCAAAGGATGTAAAGCTATCTGTTCTTTCAAACAGTGCTAGGCCATCTCCAGTAAGGGAATAAGGATAACTAGATTCAGAATGTGGGTTTTCTCTCAGATAACCTGAATGTGACAATACGAAGTATGTCTCATCAGGTATACAGCACAATACATCTTTAGGATTCTTGTTTTGATATATGCAATACAGGATTACATACTCACTAGGACTTAGGTCCTTATCCTCAAGAAGTTCAAGGTCAATATTAATATTCATCCTCTAAGAATCTAGTGTACATTTTAAGTTTTTTGTTCGCCTTTTTCAATTCTTTCTGAGTCAGTTTACCACCCTGACAAAGGGGGCAAGGCACAGGGAGCTTACCATCTCTAGTAAGCTCCTTTGCGCCAAAACAATATAAACAGATCTCAGAAGATTGGTGGTTCTTCATCACTAGACTTTGTATTCCAGAGTCTTATTCTTTTCACTTTAACTGTAAATTCCCTATACCTTTGGCTAAATTGCTTAACCTCATAATACAGGTAATAACCGTCATGCATGTGCTTGATTATATTCACACTATGTGCTTTACATAGCATGTATATGAGCATAAAGATAGTGAATAATTCAAACATATCCAAGATTTTTGTACATAAGAAATCTGTCAGTAGCTTCCATTTTACTAATAATTTCAAACTGCTTGAGCTTCAGTTTCTTTGTTCTTTTCAGTTTCTTGGATAATTGCTCTGTATTTTTGAATACAGTCGTCCGTGGAATGGCAGTGGATCTCTTCATAGTTATTGATATTCTCCATAGCTTTTTTATACCATTTGACTTCCTGAGTTCCAGCAGTAACATAGATAAATATATTACCTACACTATCTGTAACTCTCTGTCTGCCAATGGCTTGAATCATATCAAGCTCTTTTGAATAGTAAGACATCAAGATGGTATTATCCAAGTCCTTCAAGTTAGCGCCCTGCTTAAGCATTTTAAATGATGCGATTGTTTTAATCTTACCTGCATCAAAATCATGTCTAAGCTTAGCATTCTCTTTGTCTGAGTTCTTGTTACTTATCACATTAGTAGTGACACATAACAGAGTGTCAATGCTATTACCAAAGACTAGGCTTTTACCTTTGATTGCTGCTAGTAGTTTATTTACAGATTCTATCTTAGAAGCCATAGTATAAAGTACTTTAGCACGAGCTGCAGATGTATTTCTAATCTTAAAGGTTTTAGCTGGACCATCAGGTAAGAACAATGCCCTTTTGAACTCAGCATCCCAATAATCATAAGCTGCTTTCTCAGTAGTCAAGAAAGGTTTGGCCTTACTACCAGCAACTACAGTCTTATTATTATAATCCAAATGATGGTTTATAATAAAGATCCTGAGCTTTTTAGTAGTGCCGTCCTGTACAGCTTGGTTGAGATTATACTTGAAGCATACTGGAGCTATAGTATCTACCCAATACCCTTTACTTACCTCATTACCATCTGCATCCAGGTATTTAGTGCTTCTATCTACCGTAGCAGATAATCCGAGTATGTGCTTATACGTATTGTTCGTATAGAATTGTACGTATTGCGGTGTAAGAGATGAGTGTATTTCATCTGCACATACTAAATCCCATTCTGTATCTTTCAGCTTGTATGCTGACTGATAGCACATGAATGTCAACTCATGTTCTTTTCTCAAGTCATACTTGAATAGCTTCTTGAAAAACTTAATGTCTTTCTCCAAGTCTATCTCACGCTGGCTTGTCTCTGCTAAGAATAGGATTTTAGAACCTTTAGGTAACAAGCGAGTTGCCTTGATAAAACAGAATGTCTTACCAATACCAGTACTCAAGTTAAGAGTACCTTTTTTACCCGCTTGTTCCCAGGTTTCTACCGCAGCATTTTGGATACTATCCCTCTTGCTGTCTAACATATTATTTTTTATAGATTGTTGTACCAGTTTGAATGAACTTTTCTACATGTACTTCAGGCTCTGCTAAGAACATATCTACTAATTGTTTTAGCTCTTTAGCATCAATAAGTAAATTTTGCATAACTCTTTTACGACCTAATTCAAGTAAATCAACAAATTCATACGCACAATCACCCCATCTTGCTATAAGAGTATGATGCATTCTCCAGCTATAACCTTTATTACGGTCTTCTTCGCTTTGATAACCTTTGCCTATAATCATAGGATCTGGAGCTTTATCATCATACCATACTTCCATCCAATCAAACATTTCCATGTCTTGTGCAAACTTAATAGTTTGAAGTACTTCAACAGGAATAGTAGATTTAGTATAAGCAGTAATTTTTACAGATGCTGGGCATAAAGCAGTAAGAATTCTTACTTGTGCATTATTAAGCGGCTGATATACATTAGGTACTTTCTCAGGTTTTACTGCAGGGATACCTAGTTCTTCAGTTAATCTGTGATACTCAGCTAATGCATTTTCATCTAAGATTAAATGCTCATTTTCTGGTTCTCTATAGACTTTTACTTGCATGGTTATAAGTAGCTTGTTCTGTTGTTAATTGTTTCTTGTGCTGATTCTAGATTGCCTAAGATTGTATCAAGCATGAATTGATTAGGTGCGTTAAGAATGTGGTTTACATTCAGCTCATAAGCTGAGTTATTCTCAAGCATGCTACGCAGGTTATCTACTTGCTCTTCGTAATGCGTAAATAAGATGTCAGAGAAGTCAAGATTCTCATCTTGCAGGATATTATTCTCTTCATCTACTTCCAGCACTGCGACAGGAGTAAATGCACAGGTACGCAGTTTACCATCCTCACCACGAGGTACAGCCAATACATCCATAGGATTTACTGCTACAAGGATTGCTGTATCACCAAAGCCTGAATAATCATAAGCTTTACTTGCTACGTGCAAACCTTTAGAACAGCTTACCTGATTGGATTGGTTACCTTGGTGACGTTGAATCCTAGCCTCTACACCAATACGATAGTCCATAGTTTTAGTATGGGCATCTGTAAATTGTTCTTGCATAAGATTAGGTAAGTCAAGATAGAGCTGCTCAAGAGTACCTTTGTACGTATAGGTATAATCATCACCTACTACATCTGATACACTATCCATATGTACAAGTTGAAGCATACCGTCTTTCTCATACACATAATAAGACTTTGGACTCTTCTTCCAGTTAGCTTTTACCTTGACATAATTGCTTGATACAAATCCTACAAGACCTTTGTTCTCAGCATTCCTAGAAACTACTCTACGATAAGCCAGGAACATACCTTGATTGGTAATCTGCATTTCATGATGCTGTAAGAACCTGAACAGATCCTCACGACTCTCTGCATTAGGATTAAGACTGCACCACATCCAGAATCTGTCAATAGCTTGAAAGTCTTCTCTGTCTTCAAAGTCAGCCAAAGGAATACCATCTTCAATACTTTCCAGATATTCCTGATAAGCTTCTACATAAGCCAGAGCCAACTCTTCTGGCACGCTCAAAACAATTCCTTGTCTGTACAAAGCATTGTCTGTAACACTGAATAAGTGAGGCATATCTTTAGTCATAGTAAAGATATTCTCAACAATGTGTTTCTTCTGTACAAACTTTTTCTCCTCTGCACATAGTTCAGGTACCAGCATGTTTTTCACAGCTTCCACATCATTGGCCCTGACAAAAGCATAAACTTCTTTAAACTGTTCATCAGTACATTGAGCACTGATAACTTGACCATCATCTGTAATCACAGTTACAGTTGAGTCGATTTTAAGAATTTTCATATAGGTTGAGTTTAGTGAGATTTAAGATAAATGGAATTTTGTTCTTTTGTCTATATACAAATATACGCTTTGTTGAAGTTTGATTTTTTAGTTCTGCATCAAGATACTCTTTACCAGCTCTTTCCCTGAAATTAGTAATAAGCGTTACTTGTTTATGTGTTCCTCTGCTACAGGTTACACAGATTGATTTTTCAGATATGCTTATTACATATCCAGGAATAAAAATAGTATTACAATTTACTAATACTACATCACCTGGTACAATCTCATTACCAAAGAAATCTTCAGAATAAACTATATTCTTTGCCTTATAATTCTCCAGTATTTTCTTCAGCTGTTCTGTCATTTTGATAATATTTTAGATCTAGTTTACACTTTTTTGCTTTAGCTACAAACCTTGCAAATTCAGCAGGCTTTTTCTCATAACTGTTAGTACCATATTTACTTGAGGGCTCAATTAAAGTGATAAAATCATATTTATTTATCTTTTCTAATTGACTAATCAAAGTTTCTATGTTAGAGTCATAAGCATTATTTTCACTAGCTGTAGTAAGCAGCTTTTCTGCAAATTGGTCACGCTCATCAGCATTCCATGACTTTCTAAAGAATGGTATACGTTCATCAATAGTAGCGTTCAATTCACCAGCTTGCTTTACTATTTCATGGCTAGGAGTATGTAGCTGTTTTAGCAATTCTCTACATTCATACAATCGTTTGTATTTACTACCATAGAATTGAGTGAACTTCAGCAGACTTGCATAATACCTGAATAGCTTAGTTTTACCTTTCAGAAACTCATCTATATGGATATAAGAAGGAAGAAGAGATAAGTATTTATGATTTGCTTTAGCAGTTATCATTACCTTGACTTTAGGATGTGCTAACCGTGTAAAGAAATATAAATAGCCTAGAGCAGTCTTGTCATCCTTAGTACCATAAATTGTAAAATACTTTTGTGAAGAAAGCTTAGCTATCAACATATCAGCACTCCTGAATATAGGAGCAGCATAAGTCCAAGTACCTCTATTCTCAGGAAACTCTACAAGTATTTTACCTGCGTTCTTACGAAGGCTCTTTGCATCATTAGTTTGTACCTTGTTTTGTTTCTGTGCAAGTAACCATTCCTTTGTAGGAGGATGATCCTCGTATATTACAGAATTTTCTGTGACATACTTATCTTGCCATGCTTGGAATGTCTTGATAGTCTCACGCCATTGCTTTTTAGGTACTTTACTAAGTGAAAGTAATTCATAATAGTTAAGTACTCCACGAGCATCCTTGCTAGGATATAACCTGATATACCTTGTTTTACGTATTACATACCATGAGTCTTGCTTAAACTTGTTTGCTATGAACTTATTGTGCTTAGGATCAAGAAGTGTTTTAGCAAATAAATACTTAACACTATTGTTTAAGGCTTTCTTAAGATCAGGAATAGCTCTTGAATAGTTTGAGTCTGACTTTCTACCATTTCTAATATGCTGCGTAACAGCATAACCAAAGAATAGATCACCGACTGAATCAAGTTTAAACTCAATAGGCAAGTCTTTGATTTTAGGATATACTTTATTAGTATGGGGATTTATAAGACTGTTGATGTTTATACGTCTAGTATCTACAGTAACTATAGGAAACTTAAGAGCATATACAAAGTCTTCTAAATCTTCATACTCATGACTTTGGTTTTCATAGAGCATGAGAAGTTCATTACGAAATTCTACAAGCTTAGCCTCTACGTTTTCTAAAGTCTGTTTGTTATAAAGTATAGATTCCCTGTTAGGAGTAATAGCTATGTCACCTATATTAAAGTTAATAGCTATACCTGTACAATCACTTGCTACATTCTGTAGTTTAAAATCATTCTTAATACTAGTCCAATCAATAGGATAAGATACAGGACCAATCTTAAGACGTAAGCCTCTTGATTCTATGCTTGAGTAAGTAAATGTATTTGCTTTTACAATCTTGAATTTCTCATTTACATTTTCTGAATCAATATTAAAGTATACATTTTCAAAGAATGCAAGCTGTTGTTTGGTCTTAGTTATAAAGTCTAGTTTATCAGACCATGACTTGATGTTAATTCTTATTGTAGTACCATTAGGTAAGTCAGTGAGTTTAGTCACAAGCAAGTCAATCTGAGGAACACCTTCAGATTTATGCATAAGATACTCATACTGCATACCATCAACACGAGTAGAAATGAATACCTCATTGGTATAACTCAGGCCAGAGAATTTACCTAAGCCCATCATACCTATGGCTTCATTACTTGTCCTTTTAGTGGATTTACCGAACTTACGGTATACCTCATTGATTCTTTGTGGTGACAAACCAGGACCTAAGTCTGTCACATACCAATAACTGCCTGTATCAGCAGATGTCTGAATACCTACCTCAATAGGTTTACTTCTATTACCAGCCTCTACATTAGCATCCCATGCATTAGAGCTATACTCACGAATGAGTGAGCCAATAGGATCAGAATATAGATTAGTAGATAAGATTTGTAAAATCCAACTAAGATCTTCCGCATCAATCTCTGCTTTATGGGATTCAAAATTACCATACAGCTGGACTTCTTTTAATGCGGAATGTAATATATCCTCTTTCATAGTTTAGAATATATACCTGATTTTATTCCAAGGTATGATTTCATTGTGCAATTGTTTGAATTGATAGATAAAGCCTGCTTTTAGATTATGCTCATATCTTATGTTCTCCCCTCCATACTGAGAGATCTTACCTTCTTGTATCTTGGGATTCCATAGTAACTCTTCGCCTGGTAGATTGTGTGCTACATTATATGCATGCTTGTGCTTGTTATGAGTTAAGAATATCACCTCAGCTTTTACTATGTGCTTATTAGTGACATGTTCCTCTACTAGCTCAAACAATTGTCTATATTGTGCAATCCAATCAGGCTGTACTATTACAGGACTGAAGTTTATGTGTACATCATATCCTGCTTCAATGAATTTGTCAATAGCCTTAATCCTATCTATGATTTTACTGGTATTTGGCTCCAGTTTATCTGAATAGTCTTGAGGCATCAAGCTAAATCTAATCCTGATTTTACTCTCAGCATTATAGCTAAGTAGCAAAGGGTTTACATACTTTGTAGCAAATGAACCCATAGCAATAGGATGATACTTGAAGAAATCAAATATCTGTTCCCATTTGTGGAACTTTGCATGGAGCGCAAAGTCCTCATTGCATGATATGTCATAAGTTACATATTTCTCATGAGTTTGATTAGGCTTATCTACCACAGCAAACCATGCATGAGAGTCAATCTCTGTAAGAATATTCTCAGGATTTGTAGCTATATCCAAGCCTTCGGGCTTATGTCTCTTCATGTAACAATACGTACAATTATAGAGACAACCATGCCCGAAGCTTGGAGAAATAAAGTCAGTACTACGTCCACTTTCACGTATTGTGAATGTCTTGCGTCTTACTTCTTTCAACATGCATTAAGATCTAAAATATAATTCACCTACTGCAAAGTATCTATCTCTATCAGTATTCTCTACAATAGTAACCATAGAACCTTCTGTCAATCCTTTGATATAATACTGTGCGTAAGGATCTGTAGATTCTTTTAATACATTAAGAACATTATCATTATCAATCTTTGTAACTCCTATCATAGGAGTATGAGTAAGTGCAATTCTTATCATAGGATAAGAACTACTTAATAATTGTCTGTAATAACCTGTTGGAGGTTTTGTCATTTGGTCCATGCGTCTGAAATAGTAATATCAGATAATACTGGGATTGTTTTAATGATTTCTGCACCTGCTTCTTGCAT
>Ga0315902_10001576_pt1 | contig 36575 bp, 33 predicted proteins | sample LakEriMetagenome_9_FD_203523 | JGI IMG/M metagenome (GOLD analysis project Ga0315902, IMG submission 203523) | Freshwater fungal communities from buoy surface, Lake Erie, Ohio, United States - Buoy 12 MA117 | ecosystem: Environmental > Aquatic > Freshwater > Lake > Lake biofilm | place: USA... | reverse complement strand
CGTGGGCTTTCCGGCGGGCGGCAGCATCGACACCATCGCCCGGGCACTGGCCGCCGAGCTCACCGCGCTGCTCAAGCGCCCGGTGCTGGTCGAGAACCGCCCGGGCGCGGGCGGCCAGATCGCCGCGGTCGCGTTGAAAGGCGCCGCGCCCGACGGCAACACGCTGTTCCTGACCAACAGCCACACGGTGTCGATGATCCCGCTCACCGTGCGCAGCCCCGGCTTCGAGCCGGGGAAGGATTTCGCGCCGGTGTCGCTCGTGGCCATCAGTCCCGACGTGCTCGCGGTCAACGTGAAGCTGGTGGGCGAGCGCGGCGGTCTGCGCGAGTTCATGGCGTGGGCCCGGGCCAACCCCGCGGCCGCGAGCATCGGCGTGCCGGCACCCGCGAGCGCGCCCGACTTCGCCGTGAAGATGATGGGCAAGACCTTCGGGGTAAACCTGAACTCGGTGCCCTACCGCGGCGACGGCCCGGTCGTGCAGGACCTGGTCGCCGGTCAGGTCGCCGGCGGGATCGGCTCGGTGGGCGCGATGAGCCAGTTCGCCAGGGCCGGACAGATCCGCATGGTGGCGGTGAACCTGCCGACCCGAATGGCAGGCATGCCCGAGGTCCCCACCTACGCCGAGCAGGGCCTCAAGGGTTATGAATCCGGCAACTTCGTGGCGCTGTTCGCCCCGACCGGCACCTCGGCCGAGTTCGTGCAACGGGTGAACGCCGCCGTCGGTACCGTCACGAGATCGGCCGACTTCATCCAGAAGCTCGCCGTGCTGGGGATCACCCCGTCGCACAGCACGCCGGATGGCCTGGGCACGCTGGTACGTCAGGCGGATCAGGCGCTGGGCGAGATGGTCAAGGCAGCCGACTTCCGGATGCCCTGACGGAAGACGGGCGCCCGGAGGCGCCCGATCCACACGAACCGCGCGGCTCATGCCGCGCGCCATCCTCAGGGCAGCAGTGCCTCGCCTTCGATCTCGACCTTCGCGTTGGGGTCGATCAGACCACTCACCTGCACCAGCGTCATCGCCGGGAAGTGCTTGCCCAGGCTTTCGGCCCAGGCCTTGCCTACCGCCGCCCCGGCGCGGTTGAACTCGCCGATGTCGGTCACGTAGGCGCGCAGCATGATCAGGTGCTCGGGGCGACCGCCGGCCGCCCGCAGCACCGTGACCACGTTGGCCAGCGCGCGCGCCCACTGCAGGCCCATGTCGGCATCGGCCGCCACGCCGTCTTCGCCGCGCACCACGCCCACCTGACCGGCGATGCGCACCTGCGTGGCGCCATGCGCCACGACCGCATGCGAGAAGCCGCGCGGCCGCGGCCAGCCCTCGGGCAGCACGGCGCGGTAGTCGATATCGCTCATCGTTCGATCTCCCGAGGGGTTGTCGAGACCGCGGCGCGTCAGCGCGGTGCCATCCGGATCGCGCCGTCGAGGCGGATGCACTGGCCGTTGAAGTAGGTGTTGCGCGCGAGTTCGAGCGCGAGGCTGCCGAACTCCTCGGGCTTGCCCAGGCGCTTGGGGAAGGGCACCGAGGCACTGAGGCTCTCGAGCACCTTGGGCGTGGCGCCGAGCATCAGCGGCGTGGCGAAGATGCCGGGCATGATCGAGTTCACGCGGATGCCGATGTCGGAGAGATCGCGCGCCATCGGCAGCACCAGGCCGTTGACGCCGGCCTTGGCCGAACCGTAGATCACCTGGCCGATCTGGCCGTCCTGCGCCGCCACCGAGGCGGTGAGCGTGATGCAGCCGCGCTCGCCATCCTCGAGCGGCTCGAGGGTGGCCATGCCCTCGGCCGACAGCGAGGCCATCCGGTAGCTGGCCACGAGTGTGCCCTGGACGCCGGCATCGTACTCGGTGGTGGGCAGGCGCTTGAGCTTGCCCGCCGCCTTGTCGAAGGCCAGCGTCTTGCCACGGCGCGAGGTCATCGCGCAGTGCACCAGCACCCGCTCCTGACCCAGGGCGGCGCGGGCCTTGGCGAAGCCGGCCACCGCGCTGTCCTCGTCGTTGATGTCGACCCGGCAGAAGATGCCGCCCACCGCCTTGGCGACTTCCTCGCCGCGGGCCTCGTTGATGTCGAAGATGGCGACACGGGCGCCGGCGGCGGCGAGCGCCTCGGCGGCGGCCCTGCCCAGGCCCGAGGCGCCGCCGGTGACGACCGCGGTGATGCTGGCATCGATTTTCATGGTGTGTTCTCCCGCCATCGTGGCGTTGTGGTCGGACATGGGTCGCGGCGCGCGCCAGGCGCGGCGCGAGCGATCGGATGCCGCGCAGCGCGGCGTCTGGATTCTATCGGCCCGGAGAGGCTGCCCCTACCCGGATTCTGCCGGGGCCTTCCGACAATGCGCGGATCGGCAGGCTTCCCGAGGCGCTCACACCGAAGGCGCCCGCCAGCCCGGATCGAGCACCATGAACAGCCGATGCAGCATCTGGTAGGTGAGCCCCCAGACAATCTCGTCGTCCACGCGGTAGCCCGGGAAGGGGTGCATTCCGCCCGACACCGGCATCGCGCGGCGGGTGGCGCTTCGACCATCGACCATCGCCGCCAGCGATCCCCAGTGGATGGCCGCAACCTCGTGATTCGGACGCAGTGCCGGCAGTTCGCCTTCGAGCGCGAAAACATAGGGCGCCACCAGCATCCGGTAGCGCGTGCCGATGGGATTCACATCGAGCGGATCGACCGCTCCGAGCAGGCGGGCATGGCGACCGAGGTCGAGTCCGATCTCCTCGTGGGTCTCGCGCACCGCGGTGGCGGCGAGGTCGGCGTCTACCGGGTCGCGGTGACCGCCGGGGAAGGCCATGTGCCCCGACCAGATATCGCCGGGCCGGCTCGCCCGCTTGATGAGCAGGACCTCGGTGCCAACCTCGCCCTCGCGCAGGATCGCGGCTACCGCCGCCTGCCGGCCGAATCCGGCGGGATCGGGCATCCGGGCTTCGTGGGCGCCAAGGCGCCGGGCGATGTGGGCAAGGCTGTCGGCCATCCGGGCGAAGATCCGTGGGTCGAGGCGTTCGTGACCCTTGAAGGGTAGGCCGTGCTGGACTTGAACCAGCGACCCAAGGATTATGAGTCCTCTGCTCTGACCAACTGAGCTAACGGCCCGTGCTTCGAGTATAGCGAAGGGGCCGACCCTCCCCGGCACCCTCGGGGCTCGCGCCGCAGCCTCGCCGGCCCGCGATCACAGACCGAGCATCTTCTGGATGACGGCCTTCGCGATGAAGCCGATCATGCCGAACGCGAGCACGAAGAAGAGCACGAAAGTACCCAGCCGCCCGGCCTTCGAGCGCCGGGCAAGGTCACCGATGATGAAGAGCATGTAGGCGATGAACAGCGTCAGCCCGACCGTGATGCCGAAATCGGCGACCTGCTCCTCGGTGAAGCCGAACATCAGCGACGCTGCGGCAGGCCTTCAGCCTGCACCGCCTCACGGTAGGCGTGCCAGGTGGCGTGCCCCAGGACCGGCACCAGCACCAGCAGCGGGAGCACCAGCACGATCGAGACGATGGCGGCGACCATCACGATCGCGGCCCATGCGAGCATGGCCTCGGGGCTGCTGCCGACCGCCCGCACGCTGGTGAGCAGCGCACAACGCAGGCTTGCCTCGCGATCGACCAGCATCGGTACCGAGACCGCCGTCAGTGCGAAGACCAGCGCCGCGAACACCCCGCCTGCGAGCAGCCACAGCGCGAACGGGCGCCAGTCGGCCGCGAGCACGAAATCGACGATGAAGCCCGACACCCCGCCTCGGGCCTGCGACCAGCCGGTGACGATCAGCACCGACAGCCCCACCCACAAGGTGCCGAGCAGCGCCAGCAGCAGGCCGAGCCGGACCAGCGCGGCATTCGAGACCCGCCAGGCTGCGACCACCGTCGCGACGTCGGCCGCGCGACCCGCGTCGCGATCGCGGCTGATGGCATAGAGGCCGGCAAGCAGCAGCGGCGCCACCAGCAGGAAGCCCGAGAAGGCGCCCGCCAGCAGATCGAAGCGGCCCCAGCCGATCAGCGCGATCGCCACGCCGCCGGCGAGGAACACCGCGCCATGGGCCATGCCCAGCAAGGGCGCCGCCCGAAAATCACGCCAGCCGCGGCTCAGCCACGCCAACGGCCGGTCGGCTGCGAGCCGGCTCACCGGCGCGGGATCGTGCGGCGACGGCGAGGGCTCCCGCGGCGAGGACGTGGATGCATCGCGGCTCATGTCCCGATTGTAGGTCGCACGCTGGCTGCCCGGCAGGTGCCCCCGATGCGACCGCTCAGGTCCGCAGATCGCGCTGCGCAAGCGCCACCATGGCCCCGAGCGCGAGCAGCCCGGCCGAGATAGCCAGCCCACCCAGCAGCGATCCGGTGAGATCGGCCAGCCAGCCGATGGCCACCGGGCCGCCGATCTGGCCGGCGGCGAACATCGCCGTGAAGGTGGCCATCGCACTGCCCCAGGCCGGCTTGGGCAGCGCGCGCTTGATGAAGCTGCTCACCGCGGAGGGCGCGCTGAACATCGCCAGCCCGAAGAGCGTCGCCGAGGCGAGCAGCACCGGCAGATGGGTCGAGACCAGCGGCAGCGCCGAACCGGCGCAGAGGACCGCGAGCACGGCGGCCAGCGGCCTGCCTCCCGCCCAGCGCTCGGCCGGCAGGCGCCAGACCAGCGGCGCGACCCAGGTGGCCAGCCCGAGCACGCACCATACCGCGACCACCGCGCCGGTGCTGGCGCCCTGACCCCGCATCCAGGCGATGACGAAGGTCATGTAGCCGATGTAGCCCATCGCGAAGAGGGCGTACGCGACGAACTCGGGGAGCATGGGCCGCAACGGCCACACCGCCGAGCCGGCGGCCGCCCCCGGCTCCTCGATGCGCAGCGCCGCCCAGATCGCGGCGATGCCCATCAGCAGGCCAGCCGCGCCCATCAGCCGCCAGGCGTCAGGCCACGCCGCCGGCCCCTGGGCCTCGAGCATGGGGGGCAGCACCGCGCCGCTGAGCATCAGGCCGAGGCCACCGCCGGCGAAGAACACCGCGATGGTGGTGGTGGCCAGCGCCGGCCGGCTCGGCAGCACATTGCCCGAGAGCGCGCCGCCGCCGATGAAGATCGCCGCGCCGCCGACGCCGGTGATCACGCGCAGCGCCATCAGCAGCTCGAGATCGCGCGTGAGCCCGGTGGCGAGCAGCGACAGCGAGGTGACGACCATGCCGGCACAGAACAGCCGCCGGTTGCCCACGCGCACCACGACCGCGCGCACCAGCAGCGCGCCGAGCAGATAGCCGAAGGCGTTGACGGTGTTGATCGCCCCGGCCTGCGACCAGTTCCACTGCAGATCCTCGCGCATGGCCGGCAGCAGCAGCGCGTAGGCGAAGCGGGCGAAGGAGTTCGACACCGCCGGGCCGAAGGACAGCAGGAAGGCGATCAGCAGGCCGCGCCACATGGTCGCGCAAGCATAAACCCGGCGGCCCGGGCCAAGGCCGCGCGCTCCGGCGGCATCTCGTTTTCACGGCGCGCTCGCGCCCCGGCCCGCGGCGCAGGGCCGATCATCATGCGCTGCCCCGGGATGCGCGGCCGGCGAGGGGTCGGCCGCACCGGGCTCCCCATCCGATGCGCGCGCAACTGATCGAAGCTTCGCTGGAAGCCATCGCCCACCATGCAGGCGACCCGACCGGGCCGGTCTACGCCCGGCTGTTCGAACTCGCCCCGCCGCTGCGCGATCTCTTCGTGCGCGACACCGACGGCAGCGTGCGCGGCCAGATGCTGCAGCAGGTCTTCGACACCGTCCTCGATCTCGCCGGCGAGGACCGCTACGCCAGCGTCCTGATCGGCACCGAGTGGGTCAATCACCAGAACCTCGGCGTGCCCGGCGAGCAGTTCAGCCTGTTCTTCACCGCGATGATCGACACCTTCCGGGCGCAGCTCGGCGCGGCCTGGACGGCCGAGTTCGACACCGCCTGGCTGGAGATCGCGGCACGCGTGCGCGCGATCATCGCGGCGCGCGCGCAACCCGCCTGATCGCGGCTGGTCCGACCTCGTCCACCCCATCACGAATTCCCATCCGAACACCGGAGCCACTCCATGCGCGGACACGATGTCTTCATGCAGAGCCTGGCGGCCCACGGGGTCGACCGCATCTTCGGCAACCCGGGCACCACCGAGAGCCCGCTGCTCGATGCGCTGGCCGACCATCCGTCGATGCGCTACATCGTGCACCTGCACGAGGGCGTCGCGGTGGGCGCGGCCAGCTACTACGCGCGCGCGACCGGCCGCACCGCGGTGGCCAACCTGCACGTGGCGCCCGGCCTGGGCAACGCGATCGGGATGATCTACAACGCGCTCAAGGGCCAGGCACCGGTGGTCGTGACCGCCGGTCAGCAGGACACCCGGATGCTGCGCCGCGATCCGATCCTGTCGCACGACCTGGCCGCCATGGCTGCGCCGGTCACCAAGTGGAGCACCGAGGTACGCCACGCCGACGAGATGGACGAGGTGCTGCGGCGTGCCTTCAAGATCGCCAACGACCCGCCTTACGGCCCGGTGTTCCTTTCGCTGCCGATCGACGTGATGGCGCAGACCACCCGCAACGCCGCGCAGCCGCCGGCGCGGCTGTTCCGGGCCTCGCAGCCTGATCCGCGCGGCATCGCGGCGGCCGCCGCACTGCTGCTCGAGGGGCGTGCGCCGGTGTTCGTGGTGGGCGACGACGTGGCCCGCTGCGGCGCAGCACCGGCGCTGGTGAGCCTGGCCGAGCGACTGGGCGCGGCGGTCTGGTTCGAGGGCATCCGCGGCCACGCCTCCTTTCCGGCGGCGCACCCGCATGCGCGGGCCTCGCTGCCCTTCGATGCTGCCGGCATCCGCAAGAGCCTCGCCGGCGCCGACCGGGTGCTGCTGGTGGGCGGCAACTTCTTCGAGGAGGTGTGGTTCGCACCCGGCAGCCCCTTCCCGGAGGGTGCGCGCGTGGTGCAGCTCGAGGCCTCGCTGAAACCCGCCGGCTGGAACCATGCGGTCGACGCCGGCGTGGTCGGCGCGCTCGAGCCCGCCTTGCGGGCGCTCGACGAGGCGATCGTCGGCGGCGCCGATGGCGCATGGCTCGCGGCTGCCGCCGCGCGCCGGACCCAGCTCGCCGAGCACAAGGCCCGCGAGACCGAGGCCTACCGGGCCCGCGCCGAGAAGGCGTGGACGCGGCTGCCGATCTCGATGCCGCGGGTGATGGCCGAACTGGCCCGCGCCACCCCGGCCAACGCGGTGGTCGTCGAGGAGTCGATCACCGCCAGCGTCGACTTCGCCGCAGCCTTCCAGCTCGACACCGACGAACGCTTCCTGGGCGCGCGCGGCGGTGGCATCGGTCAGGGCCTGGCGGGCGCGATCGGCGCCTCGGTCGGCCATCCGGGCCGCCCGGTGCTGTGTCTGTCGGGTGACGGCTCGGCGATGTACTCGATCCAGGCGCTCTGGAGCGCGGCGCACCACGAACTGCCGATCGTGTTCGTGATCCTGTGCAACCGCGAGTACCGCGTGCTCAAGCACAACCTCGACATCTACCGCCAGCGCTTCGACGCCGCCACCGACAAGCCCTATCCGCACATGGACCTCGGCGGCCCGGCGATGGGCTTCGTCGAGATGGCCGCCGGCATGGGCGTACCGGGGGTGCGCGTCGATCAGCCGGAGGCGGTCGGTCCGGCGATCGCTCAGGCTTTCGCGGCGGGCGGACCACGGCTGGTCGAGATCCGCATCGAGGGCAAGCGGTGAAGGGTGCCGCCATGCTCGGGATGGCAGCGGCGCTGCTGCTGTCGGCCTGCGCGGGCCTGGAACACACGAACCCCGATCACCGTCTGTGCGACGAGGCTCGTCTGCAGGCCAAGCGCGGCGACGTGGCCGGCGCGCATGCGACGATCGGGCGCATGCAGGATCTGCGCGAGCAGTGGCACTGCCAGAACGTGCACCTGCGCCGGGACTGGGGCGACGAGCCCAACAGCATCTGACGCGGCCCGGGGGGCACGACCGACCAGGTCGCGCCAGGCCCGCAGGCCGTCTGTCCGGGCGCGAGGCGCTGCGGCCTCACTGCCCTTCGAGGAAGCTCTTGAGCTTGTCGGCGCGCGAGGGGTGGCGCAGCTTGCGCAGCGCCTTGGCCTCGATCTGACGGATGCGCTCGCGGGTGACGTCGAACTGCTTGCCGACTTCCTCGAGGGTGTGGTCGGTGCTCATCTCGATGCCGAAGCGCATGCGCAGCACCTTGGCCTCGCGCGGGGTCAGCGAGTCCAGGACTTCCTTGACCACGTCGCGCATCGAGCCGTGCAGTGCCGCATCGGCCGGGGCGAGCGTGGTGGTGTCCTCGATGAAGTCGCCGAGGTGGGAGTCGTCGTCGTCGCCGATCGGCGTCTCCATGGAGATCGGCTCCTTGGCGATCTTCAGGATCTTGCGGATCTTGTCCTCGGGCATCTCCATGCGCGTCGACAGGGTCTGCGGATCGGGCTCGATGCCGGTTTCCTGGAGGATCTGACGCGAGATCCGGTTCATCTTGTTGATGGTCTCGATCATGTGCACCGGAATGCGGATGGTGCGGGCCTGATCGGCGATGGACCGGGTGATGGCCTGCCGGATCCACCAGGTGGCGTAGGTCGAGAACTTGTAGCCGCGGCGGTACTCGAACTTGTCGACCGCCTTCATCAGGCCGATGTTGCCTTCCTGGATCAGGTCGAGAAACTGCAGGCCGCGGTTGGTGTACTTCTTGGCGATGGAGATGACCAGCCGCAGGTTGGCCTCGGTCATCTCGCGCTTGGCCTTGCGGGCCCGCGCCTCGCCCATCGACATCTGCTTGTTGATGTCCTTCAGATCGGGCAGCGGCAGCACCACACGCGCCTGCAGGTCGATGAGCTTCTGCTGCAGGTCCTGGATGGCGGGGACGTTGCGGCGAAGCACGTCGGCGTAGGTCGGGCCGGCCGCGAGCAGCCGATCGGTCCAGCCGAGGTTGGTCTCGTTGCCGGGGAACTGGGCCAGGAACTGATCGCGCGGCATGCCGACCCGGTTCACGCAGATCTCGCCGAGCGAGCGCTCGAGCGTGCGCACCTGATCGACCTGATCGCGCAGCGTGTCGCAGAGCTTCTCGACCATCTTGGCCGTGAAGCGGATGGTCATCAGGTTTTCCTGGATCTCGGCCTGCGCCTTCAGGTAGGCCTTCGACTTGTAGCCCTCGTGCTCGTAGGCTTCCTTCATGCGCGTGAACCATTCGCCGATATGGGCGAACTTCTCGAGCGCCTGAGCCTTGAGCTCCTCGAGACGGGCCGAGCTCGCGCCCGCGGGATCGATCTCTTCCTCGGCTTCCTCGTCGAGTTCGGCCTCGGCGGCCGGCGCGGGCGTCGGCGCGCGGAAATCCACTTCCACCGCATTGGGATCGATGAGGCCGTCGACCACCTCGTCGATGCGCATGGTGCCCGCCGCGATACGCTCGGCGTGCGTGAGCACCTCGTGAATGGTGGTGGGGCAGGCGGAGATCGCCTGCACCATGTGCTTGAGGCCATCCTCGATGCGCTTGGCGATCTCGATCTCGCCCTCGCGGGTGAGCAGTTCGACCGAGCCCATCTCGCGCATGTACATGCGCACCGGATCGGTGGTACGGCCGAACTCGGAGTCGACGGTGGAGAGCGCGGCTTCGGCTTCCTCCTCGGCATCCTCGTCGGAGGTGGCCACCGGGGTGGCGTCGGAGATCAGCAGGGTCTCGGAGTCGGGCGCCTGGTCATAGACCGCGATGCCCATGTCGTTGAAGGTGCTGATGATCGATTCGATCGCCTCGGCATCGATGACATCGTCGGGCAGGTGATCGTTGATCTCGATGTAGGTGAGGAAGCCCCGCTCCTTGCCGAGCTTGATCAGCAGCTTGAGACGGTTCCGGGTGGCCTCGCGGTCGGCCTCCGACAGACCCTGCTTGCCGCCGAACTCCTTGAGGAGCTGCTTCTCCTTGGCACGCGCACCGCGCTTGCCCTTGCTGGGCACGGGCAGGGGCACATCGGGAACTTCGACCTCGACCTCGACTTCGCCCTCGACCTCGATTTCGTCGAAGGTGGCGGCTGCATCGTCGATGCCGTCGTCGAGATCGCCATCGGCATCGCCGGCATCCCGGCGCGCACCGCTCTTGGCCGCGGTCGCGGTCGCGGTCGCGGTCTTGGCTGCCTTGGCGGCAGACTTCGAGCCCGGCTTGGGACTGGCCTTGGTGGCAGCCTTGACCTCGCCCTTGACCTCGCCCTTGACCTCGGCCTTGACCTTGACCTCGGCCTTCGCGGCGGTCTTGGCCGTGGTCTTGCTCTCGGCCCTGGCGGTGTTCTCGGCCTTGGTGGCGGACTTGCTCTCGGCTTTCGCGGCGGTCTTGCCGTCGGCCCTGGCGGAGGTCTTGCTCTCGGCCCTGGCGGCAACCTTGCCTTCGGCCTTCGGCGCGGCACTGGCCACGGCCTTCGCGGCCGCCGCTCCCGCGGTCTTCGGCACGGCTTTCGCGGCCGACCTGGGCGCCTGCCTCGCCACGATGGGCTCGGCATCAACCTCGGCGACGGGTGGCACGGCCTTGACGGCACGCGCAGACGCCGGCGCCGCTGCCGCCTGGCCGCTGGCAGCCGCCGCTTTCACCGTCTTGCGAGCCACGGCAGCAGGCGCAGGCGCGGCACTGTCGGCCACCGCTGCGGCCACGACCGGCATGGTCGTGGCCGAAGGCCGTCGTGGCGTGACGGTGAGCGGCTTGCGCGCAGGCTTGCCGGCGGCAGCCTTGGCACCACCCACGGCCGTGCCGCCCGGGCTCCCCGTTCCTGCAGTGGCAGCCCTGCGGGAATCCTTCGGGGATTCCTTCGCGGTTTCCTGACGCTCGCCCGACTTGCTGATGCCCACGAATATGCCTCCGACGCGCTTTCGACAGCTGCTTTTGGCAGCTGCCCTCTATGGCAGATGTTTTCAGGTAACCTTACATTCTAGCTGTCTTTGGCCCTGATCGCCACCATCAAGGCCTGATAGCGCGCGCGCTCGGCCTCGCTGCCCAGCCCACCGGCCACCAGCGCATCGAGCTCGGCCCGCATGCCGCGATCGCGCAGCTGTGCCAGCGCCCCCCGGAACTCGGCCTGCGCCTCCTCCAGGCGCATCTCCGCCAGCCCCTGGGGGTCGGCGAGCGCATCGGTCTCGAGTTCCGCCACACGGCGCGGATCGCGCTCGCGCATGGTTTCACAGACCGCCGCGAGCGACGATCCCGGGGGCAGATCGGCCAGCGCATCGAGCCAGGCCGACAGCGCGGGCGGCAGGAAGGCATGATCGCCGACCCGCGTGGCCAGGACCGGGTGCAGCGCCACCAGCAGCCGCAGGCGGCGTTCGAGATCGGGCGGCACGGCGGGCACGCGCAGGGGCATGTTGCCGTCACGCCAGCCGCCGCCCGGGCTGCCATTCCACGCTCGCCCGCGCGCCACCCAGGGTCCGCCAGCACGCGCCCCCGGCCCCCGAGCCGCGGCCCCGCTCCCGCCGCTGCGGCCGGCGCCATGGCCGTCGGCCTGCCCCCGGGGATCGGGGGCCGTGCGTCCGGAGCCGCCGCGCGCGCCCGCGTCGCCGGCCGCCAGGAAGCCCTCGAACTCGAGCGCGCTGATCTGACCGAGCGTGGCCAGCCGATGCACCAGCTGCAGTCGAAGTGCCTCGCGCGGCAGCGCCTGCACCAGCGGCCGCGCCAGCGCGAGAAGACGCGCCCGGCCCTCGGGCTCGGCGAGATCCACCTGGGCGACCAGCTCGCGCACCAGCAGTTCGGACAAGGGCAGCGTCGTGGCGAGCGCTGCGACGAAGCCCTCGGCTCCCTGCTCGCGCACGAAGCTGTCGGGATCGTGCTCGGCCGGCAGGAAGAGGAATTCGAGGCGCTTGTCGTCGAGGGCGTGCGGCAGGCAGGCCTCGAGCGCGCGCCATGCGGCCTTGCGACCCGCGGCGTCGCCATCGAAGGCGAAGACCACGCGGTCGGCGCTGCGCAGCAGCTTGCGAACATGCTCGCCGGTGGTGGCGGTGCCGAGCGTGGCCACCGCATTGCCCACGCCGTGCTGCGCGAGCATCACCACATCCATGTAGCCCTCGACCACGATCGCGCAGTCGGCCGCGCGAATCGCCTCGCGCGCCTCGAACAGACCGTAAAGCTCGCGCCCCTTGCTGAAGAGCGGGGTTTCGGGGGAATTCAGGTACTTGGGCTCGCCCTGGCCCAGCACACGCCCCCCGAAACCGATCACCTGACCGCGGGGATTGCGGATCGGAAACATGATCCGGTCCCGGAACCGATCGTAGCGCCGCCGCGCGGCCGCCGCGGGGCCGGATGCCTCGCCGGATGCGTCGCCGTCGGCGTCGATGACCAGCCCCGCCGTGAGCATGGCGGGCGCGTCGTAGTCCGGTACCGCCGCCTGCAGGCTGCGCCAGCCGTCGGGCGCATACCCGATCGCGTAGCGGGCGGCGGTGGTACCCGCGAGCCCGCGCCCCTTCAGGTAGTCGATGGCGCGCGACGACTCCTTCAGCCGCTGACGGTAGAAATCACAGGCCGCCTGCATGAGCCGCGGCAGATCGGGCTCGACCGGGGCCGCCGGGCCGCTGCCGCGCTCCTGCGGCACCGCGAGCCCGAGCGAGCGGGCGAGCTCCCCGATCGCCTCGACATAGGAAAGACCCGCATGTTCCATCAGGAAGCCGATGGCCGATCCATGCGCCCCGCAACCGAAGCAGTGATAGAACTGCTTGGAAGGACTCACGGTGAAGGACGGCGATTTCTCGCCGTGGAAGGGGCACAGTCCGAGCAGGTTCGCGCCAGCCTTGCGCAGCTTCACGTGCTGACCCACCACATCGACGATGTCGATGCGGGCGAGCAATTCCTGGATGAAGGCCTGCGGGATCACCGCGCGAGTATCGCGCGAGCCGCGCCGCGGCGCGCGCTCCGGTCCTGGCTCAGGCCGGTCGCGCGGCCAGGCTCGCGCGCACCGACGCCGACACCGCCGCCATGTCGGCGCGCCCGGCCAGGCGCGGCTTGAGCAACGCCATCACCTTGCCCATGTCCTGGAGTCCGGCGGCGCCCGACTCGGCGATCGCCGCAGCCACCGCGGCGGCGATTTCCTGGGTGCTGGCCTGCGTCGGCAGGTAGACCGAGAGGGTGTGGATCTCGGCGCGCTCACGGTCGGCGAGATCCTGGCGGCCCGCCTGCTCGAACTGCGCGACGGAGTCGCGGCGCTGCTTGATCAGACGCTCGACCACGGCGGTGACCAGCGCGTCGTCGGCCTGCACGCGATCATCGACCTCGCGCTGCTTGACGGCGGCGAGCAGCAGCCGGATCGCCGACAGGCGCTCGGCCTCGCGGGCACGCATCGCGGTCTTCATGTCTTCGGTGATCCGGTCCTTGAGACTCATCGGCAATCCTTGGTGGAAACGGGAGGCCCAGAACGACGAAAGCCCGCGGCGCTTTCGCGCACGCGGGCCCGGAGCCGTGCCCGGCAACTCGACGATCAGTAGAGTTTCTTGGGCAGCATCTGGCTGCGAAGACGCTTGAAGTGCCGTTTGACGGCAGCCGCTTTCTTGCGCTTGCGCTCGGCGGTGGGCTTCTCGTAGAACTCGCGCGCGCGAAGTTCGGTAATGATCCCGGTTTTCTCGATCGTGCGCTTGAAGCGGCGCAACGCGACGTCGAAAGGCTCGTTTTCCTTGACCCTGATGGTCGGCATATTCAATCACCCCCTTTCGTGGCGATTTTCGTCGGCTGGTTCCGGCTGCGGCGACGACCGCGGCACCTCCGGCGCGGCAGACCCGCGCGGCAAGGGACCGGCATCAGGCGGACCCCCATCGACGAAGCCCTCGAGTATAGCAGGCGCAGCCGCCAACGATAAGCCCCTTCCGGAGACCGGTCGGGGCGCGGCTGTCGGTGAAGCCCGCCGCGATGCCCGACCTCGACGCGATGGCGCAGGAACTGCCCAACGTCGGCGATGTGATCGACGAGATCGACAAGGCGAGCGGCGAGAGTCACCACGATCCGCCGGGCGCGCTCTACAGCCTGCCGGAGCGCGACACCGCGCGGGCCTTCGTGGATGAATTCACGGAGGTGCCGCTCGATTGCTCGGACATCGTCTGGGTGGCCACGGCCAACGATGCCGCTCGCATCCCGGATCCGATCCTGAGCCGGATGAACGTCGACGAGGTGCCCGCACCCGACCAGGAAGGCGCACGGCGCATCGCCGAGCGCCTGTACCGCAAGACCCGCGCGGCGCACGCCTGGGGCGCGGCCTTTCCGGAGGTGCTCGACGCCACGGTCGCCGAGCGGCTGGCCGCGGTCGCGCCCCGCGAGATGCGACGGGCGCTGCTCGGCGCCTTCGGCAACGCCAAGCTCGCCGGCCGCGCGGAGATCACCGCGGCCGACCTGCCGACCGAGCGTTCGCTGCGCCGGCAGCGCATGGGATTCCAGGAGCACGGCGAGCGCGATCCCTGCGCTACCATCGGGCCGATGATCGTTCTGGGCATCGAGACCTCCTGCGACGAAACCGGTGTCGCGTTGTACTGCACGCGGCGCGGGCTGCTCGCGCAGGGTCTGCACTCGCAGGTGGCGATGCACGAGCGCTACGGCGGCGTCGTGCCGGAGCTTGCCTCGCGCGACCACATTCGCAGGCTGCTGCCACTCACCCGAGGCGTACTTGCCGACGCCGGGTGCACCCTCGACGAGGTCGATGCCATCGCCTACACGCAGGGGCCCGGGCTGGCCGGCGCACTGCTGGTGGGCGCGGCGGTCGCAAGCGGTCTGGCGGCCACGCTCGGCCGCCCGCTGATCGGCATCCACCACCTCGAAGGGCACCTGCTCTCACCGCTGCTGTCGGCGCAGCCGCCCGACTTTCCCTTCGTGGCGCTGCTGGTGTCGGGCGGTCACACCCAGTTGATGCGCGTCGATGGCGTGGGCCGCTACGCGCTGCTCGGCGACACTCTCGATGACGCCGCCGGCGAGGCTTTCGACAAGAGCGCCAAGCTGCTGGGCCTGGGCTATCCCGGCGGCCCGGCCATCGCGGCGCTGGCCGCGCGAGGACGGCCGGGCATGGTCGCGCTGCCGCGCCCGATGTTGCACTCGGGCGATCTCGACTTCAGCTTCAGCGGTTTGAAGACCGCAGTGCTCACCGCCGTGCGCCGCGGCCTGCCCGACGAGCAGGCCCGTGCCGACCTCGCCGCCGAACTGCAGGCCGCAATCGTCGACGTGCTGGTCGCCAAGAGCCTCGCCGCGGTGCGGGCCGCAGGACTGTCGCGCCTGGTCATCGCGGGCGGGGTGAGCGCCAACCGGCGCCTGCGCGAGGCTCTGGCCGCCGCGAGCGCGAAGGGCGCGCTCGAGGTCTTCTTTCCGGAGCCGGCGCTTTGCACCGACAACGGCGCGATGATCGCCTTCGCCGGCGCGCTGCGCCTGGCCGCCGCGCCCGACGCCGCGACCCCGGCGCTGGGCTTCGGGGTCAGGCCGCGCTGGCCGCTCGAGTCCTTGCCGGCACCCTGAGCGCCCGCGTGGTGCGGCCGGCGCGCCTCAGCCCGGCCACAGGCGCGCGGCGCCGAACACCCCCGCCGAATCGCCGAGCCGGTTGCGCAGCAACCGGGTGTTGACCGATTCGGCGAACACGTAGCGCACCCAGCGCTCGGGCAGTTCGTCGTAGAGACGCTGGGCATGCGAGAGGCCGCCGCCGAGCACGATCGCCTGCGGATCGACCAGGTTGATCACGCTGGCCAGCGCGCGCGCGAGGCGATCGATGTAGTCCTGCATGGCTGCCACGGCGCGCGGCTCGCCCGCCAGATCGGCCGCCACCACCGCGGCGGCGTCGCGGTCGCTGCGCCCGGCCAGCCGCGCCAGCGCCGGCCCCGACAGCCAGGTCTCGATGCAGCCCCGGTGACCGCAGAAACAGGGCTCGCCCGGCCACTCGCGTGTGGCCTGCCCGGGCCGGGCATCGCCCGGCGCGAAAACGGGCAGCGGGTTGTGCCCCCACTCGCCGGCGATCGCGTTGGCACCGCGCAGCACCCGTCCGTCGATGACCAGCCCGCCGCCCACGCCGGTGCCCAGGATGACGCCAAAGACCGTGGCGATGCCCTCCGCGGCGCCGCCCTGCTGCGCCTCCGCAACCGCGAAGCAGTTGGCATCGTTCTCGATGCGGATCTCGCGCTGCAGCGCCGCCTCGAGATCGCCCTTCAGGGGTTTGCCGATCAGGCAGACCGAGTTGGCGTTTCGCACCAGCCCGGTGTGCGGCGCGAGCGCACCCGGAATGCCGATGCCCAGGCTTCCGCGCCGCCCGAGGCCGTCTTCGACCACCCGCACCAGCCCGACGATGGCTGCGACCGTGGCATCGTACTCACCCTGGGGCGTCGGTACCCGGCGGCGCGCCAGGACCATGCCGGCTGCGTCGATCGCGACGATCTCGATCTTGGTGCCGCCGAGGTCGACGCCCAGCCGCAGGCTCATGGAGCCTTCTTCTGGCCGATGCGCGACTCCCGCCCCGCCCGCAGGTTGGCGATGTTGGCGCGGTGGCGCCACACCAGCAGCGCGGACATCACCAGGATGATCAGCACGCGGGCATCGAGCCCGAAGAGCAGCGCCTGCCAGAAGGGCGCGAACACCGCGCTGACCAGCGCGGCGAGCGACGAGTAGCGAAAGAAGAAAGCGATGATCAGCCAGGTGAGCAGCACGCCCCCGCCCACCGCGGGATGCAGCGCGAGCAGCACGCCGGCGGCCGTGGCCACGCCCTTGCCGCCCTGGAATCGGTGGAAGACCGGGTACAGGTGGCCGACGAAGGCCGCCAGCCCGGCCAGCGCGACCAGTTCCTCGCCCGCCCCGAGACCGAAGCGCACCAGCAGCACGGCGACCACACCCTTCAGGGCGTCGCCCAGCAGCGTCAGGATGGCGGCGGTGCGGTTGCCGGTGCGCAGCACGTTGGTGGCGCCCGGGTTGTGCGAGCCGTAGGTGCGTGGGTCGGCAAGCCCCATGGCCCGGCTGACCACGACCGCGAAGGAGATCGAGCCGAGCAGATAGGCACCGATCAGGACGATCGCGGCTTGGGCGGACATGGGCGGATTCCGGGAGTCAGGGCGCGAGCGCGCAGTCGACCGGTCGCGCGGCGAGCGGCCCGGTGAGCACCGCGGGATCGATCGACACGAGAAAGCCGCGCCGACCGCCGTTGATGTGGATGCGCGGCATCGCGAGCACGCTGCGCTCGACGTAGACCGGCAGGGGCTTGCGCAGCCCGAAGGGCGAGGTGCCGCCGACCTGGTACCCGGTGTGGCGCTGCGCGACCTCGGGCGCACACGGGCTCACCGACTTGCAGCCGATGGCGCGGGCGAGATTCTTGGTGGAGACCGTGCGGTCGCCGTGCATCAGGATGACCAGCGGGCGGGAGGCCTCGTCCTGCATCACCAGGGTCTTGACGACGGCGTGCTCGTCGACGCCGAGCTGGCGGGCCGACTCGGCCGTGCCGCCATGCTCGACATAGTCATAGGGACGCCCCTCGAAGGCGACACCCTGGCGGCGCAGCCACTGCGTGGCCGGGGTTTCGGAAACATGGCGGGAGACAGAGGCGCCCATGCCGCAATCTTAGCGTGTCGCCCGGCCGGCGCTGGCCGCGGGGGCAAGCCTCAGCCGCGCGGATGGTGACGCGCGTGCAACTGGCGCAGCCGCTCCCGCGCCACGTGCGTGTAGATCTGCGTGGTCGAGATGTCGGCGTGCCCCAGCAGCAGCTGCACCACCCGCAGGTCGGCGCCATGGTTCAGCAGATGCGTGGCAAAGGCGTGGCGCAGCGTGTGCGGCGACAGCGGCGCGACGATGCCGGCACGGCGCGCGTGACGCCGGATCAGTTTCCAGAACATCTGCCGCGTCATCGGGCCGCCGAGCCGTGTGACGAAGAGCGCGTCGCTCGCGCGCCGACCGAGCAGCAGCGGGCGGGCCTGCGCGAGGTAGCGCTCGATCCAGTGCTGCGCCTCCTGCCCAAGCGGTACCAGACGCTCCTTGTCGCCCTTGCCGACCACGCGCACCACACCCTCGTTCAGGCCGACCTGCACGGTGGCCAGCCCCACCAGCTCGCTGACGCGAAGACCGCTCGCGTAGAGGGTCTCGAGCATCGCGCGGTCGCGCAGCCCGGCCGGCTGCTGCACATCGGGCGCGCCCAGCAGGGTCTCCACCTGCGCCTGCGAGAGGGTCTTCGGGAAGCGTGGGGGCTGCCGCGCGGCGCGCACCGCGAGCGTGGGGTCGTCGGGGCGCTCGCCACGCCGCACCAGGTGCCGGAAGAAACGGCGGAAGACCGTCAGGCGCCGGTTGCCGCTGCTGGCGCGCGACTCGGGAAAACGGTGGGCGATGTAGGCCTGCAGCAGCGCGGTGTCGACCGCGGCGAGCCCGGTGCCGCGGGCGGGATCGTCGAGCCAGGCCGACAGGCCGGCGAGATCACGCCGGTAGGCCGCGAGCGTGTTGGATGACAGGCCATCCTCGAGCAGCAGCGCCTCGCAGAAGCGCTCGATCGCGCGCGCATCGGGCTCGCGCAGACGCGGGGCGCGGTGACGGCCATCGATGGCGAGCAGCGGCGCAGCAGGCATGGAACGCCATTCTGCCCTGCCGCCGCAGCCTCTACACTGGCGGGCCGCCGCCCCCGGGCGTTCTCCTGGTTACGACGATGCAACTGGCCGCCCTGCTCTTTCCCGACCTCGCGCTGATCGCGCTGGGCTGGCTGCTCGCCCGTCACCTGCGGCTGCCGGCGGGCTTCTGGGATGGCGCCGAGACCCTCGTCTACTATGTGCTCTTTCCGGCGCTGCTCTTCGGCTCGATTGCGCGAGCCACGTTCTCGCCGGGGCAGGCCGCGCCGCTGGTGGCCTGCGCCTATGGCGCGCTCGCGGTGGGCATCGTCGCGAGCTATGCGGCGCGGCCTTTGCTGCGCGCCGACGCGCGCCAGTTCGCCTCCGTCGCGCAGTGCGGCTTCCGCTTCAACTCCTACATCACGCTGTCGCTCGCCGTGCGGGTGGGCGAGGCGCCAGGGCTCGCGCTGGCCGCGCTGATCGTCGGCTTCATCGTGCCGATGGCCAACACCGCCGCCGTCTGGCCGCTCGCGCGCCACGGCGGCGGCAGTGTCTGGAAGGCGCTTGCCCGCAACCCGCTGGTGCTGGCCACCGTGGGCGGGCTGCTGGTGCAGGCGCTCGGGCTGCGCATGCCGGAGCCGGTCGATGCCACCCTGGTGCGCCTGGGGCAGGCCGCACTCGGGCTGGGTCTGCTGTGCGTGGGGGCGAGCCTGCGGCCGCTGGCCGCCCCGGGTGCGGATCCGGCCCTGGTGCGGGGGGCCCTGCGCCTGACCGCGTGGATGACGACCGCCAAGCTGGTGGCGATGCCGCTGACCGCGCTGCTGCTCGCGCGGGCCGTCGGGCTGGATGCGCTCGCCACCACCATCGTGGTGGTGTTCGCGTCGGTGCCTACCTCGCCGGCCTCATCGGTGCTCGCCAGCCGCATGGGGGGTGACGGCAGTCTTGCCGCCTTCCTGATCACGATCTCGACGCTGACCAGCGCGCTGACGCTTCCGCTCTGGCTGGCGCTGGCCCGCGGGCCCTGAGCAGGGGTCGGGCGCGCGCCCGGGGGCACGAACGCGCGGCCGGAAGCGCCGCGCGTGCGCGCCGGCTCAGGCCGTCAGCATGCCCCCGTCGACCGTCAGCGCCTGACCGGTCATGGCCGAGGACTCGGGACTCGCGAGATGCACGGCGATGCCGGTGAGTTCATCGACCCGCAGCGCACGACCGAGCGGCACCCGGTGGGCCAGCAGCGAGCCGATGGCGGCCTCGGCGTCGATGCCCATGCGCCCGTAGTCGCGCTTGATGCCGTCGAGCATGTCGGTGTCGACGAAGCCCGGACAGATCGCGTTGACGGTCACGCCGCGGGCGGCGGTCTCCAGCGCCACGCAGCGGGTAAGCCCGAGCACGGCGTGCTTGCTGATGTTGTAACCGCTCTGGTTGCGCGAGCCCCAGCGACCGGCGGTCGAGGCGAGGTTGACGATGCGCCCGTAGCCGTGCTCGAGCATCGTGGGCAGCACCGCCTGCGTCATGTGGATGACCCCGAACAGGTTGACATCGAGCAGGCGCTGGAAGTCGGCGGGCTCGTGCTCGAGGAAACCGCGGGCGATGTGGATGCCGGCGTTGTTGACCAGCGCGTCGAGGCGGCCGAGCCGGTCGAGCACCTGCGCCACCGCGGCACGGCAGGCCTCGCGATCGGTGACATCGAGCGCGATCGCGATCCGCCGGCCGGGCAGCCCGGCCATCTGCCCGAGGGCGGCCTCGAGCCTGCCGGCATCGGTGGCCATCAGCGCGAGATCGGCGCCTTCGGCCGCGAGCGCGCGGGCGATGGCCAGGCCGATGCCGCGACTCGCCCCGGTGACGATCGCGACCTGCCCCTCGAGACGGCCGCTTCGCGCGGGCATGTCCATCAGTAGCCCGCCTGCTTGTCGACCATGTTGCGAAGCGGCTCGCCCGCGAGGAAGCGGGCGTGGTTCTCGAGGAAGACCGTCATCGCGGTCTCGAGCCAGCCTTCGACCCGGTCGGCGCAGTGCGGCGACAGCAGCACGTTGTCGAGCCCGTACAGCGGATGGCCTTCAGGCAGCGGTTCGCGGTCGTAGACGTCGAGCGCCGCACCCCGGATGCGCCCTTCGCGCAGCGCCGCGACGAGCTCGGCCTCGACGATGGTCGGGCCCCGGCCGACGTTGATCAGAACCGCATCGGGCTTCATGCGCGCGAACTCGGCCGCGCCGATCAGTCCGGCGGCGCCCGGTACATCGGGCGCCGCCGCCACGATGTAGTCGGCCTGCGCGATGATCTCGCCACGCTCGGCATCGCCCACCACCCGCTCGACCAGCGGATCGTCGCGCGAGCGCTCCGGGCGGCGCCGGCAGGCGAGCACCCGCATGCCGAAGGCGCGCGCCAGCACCGCGGCCGCCTGCCCGATCTCGCCGTAGCCCACGATCGCCATCGTGCGGCCGGCGAGTTCCCGCATGGTGAAGGGATCCCAGGCCCCGCGCGCCTGGCTGGCACGCAGCCGCGCGATGTCCTTGGCGAAGAAGAGACACCCGGCGATGACGAATTCGCCGAGCGCGCGCTTGTACATGCCACGACCGTTGGTGAGGATCGCGGGGTGGGCGAGCATCGCCGGAAACAGCACGGTTTCGACGCCCGCCGACAGGCAGTGCACCCAGCGCAGCTGCGGCGCCCCGCCCGCCATGGCCGCCTGGAGCAGACGCCCGCGCCCCATGTCGCAGAGGATGGCGGTGGCACTGGCCGCGGCCTCGGCGGCCTGCCTGGCATCGGCGGTGACGGTGATGCGGGTGCCCTGCGGCAGGCGCGAGAGCAGGGCGAAGTGGGCGTCGCCCGATTCGCCGAGCGCAAGCAGATGGTGGGAGGACATGGCGGTCGGGGCCTTGGTGACGATGGGCCGGATGCGGCGAGGCCACCATTGTCGCGCAAGCACGGCGGGCGTCGTGGGAAAATGCCGGGATGCCCTCGTCATCGCCGCCGCTTCCCCTGTCTTCGCCACTGAAGCCGCCCGAGGCCGATCCGCTGACCGAGGCGCAGCGCGAAGCGCTCGCCGCCAGCCTGCGCCGCATGGGCCTGCTCGGCGCCGACGAGGCTCCCGACTTCGAACCGCTTCGAGGCGGGGTCTCGTCGCTGATCGTGCGCGCCCGCTCCGCGCGAGGCCTGCTCTGCGTGAAGACCGCACTGCCGCAGCTGCGGGTGGCGGCACGATGGCTCGCCCCGGTCGAGCGCAATGCCGCCGAGGTGGCGTGGCTGCGCCTGGTGCGCGGCATCGTGCCGCAGGCCGTGCCCGCGGTGCTCGGTGAGGATGCCCAGGGCCATGCCTTCGCGATGGACTGGCTCGATCCGGCCGTGCACCCCGTCTGGAAAGTCGAGCTGCGTGACGGTCGCATCGACCCGGCCTTCGCCGGGCAGCTCGCCGCGATGCTGGTGGCCATCCACCGGCAGACCGCGCACCAGCCAGCGCTCGCGAAGGCCTTCGCGCATGATGCGAACTTCCATGCGCTGCGGCTGGACCCCTACCTGGCGGCCGCCGCGCGCGCGCACCCCGACCGGGCGGCGGCCCTGCAGGCCCTGATCGCGCGCACCGCCGGCACGCGGCTCGCACTGGTCCATGGCGATGTGAGCCCGAAGAACATCCTGTGCGGACCGCAGGGCCCGATCCTGCTCGACGCCGAGTGCGCGTGGTACGGCGATCCCGCCTTCGATCTCGCCTTCGTGCTCAACCACCTGCTGCTCAAGAGCGTCTGGCGGCCGGCGCACGCCGACGCGCTTCGGGCAGCCTTCCTGACGCTCGCCAAGGGCTACCTCGATGGCGTCGACTGGGAGGCCCGGGCCACCCTGGACGCGCGGGCGGCGCAACTGCTCGCCGGCCTGCTGCTTGCCCGCATCGACGGCAAGTCGCCGGTGGAGTACCTCGACACCGAGACGCTGCGCGAGCCGGTGCGCTGCGTCGCGCGCGCCCTGCTGCACGAGCCGCCCGACAGCCTCGCCGCCCTGCGGGCGACGTGGGATGCGGCGATGCCATCGCCCCACACCCTGTGAACACCCGCCAATGACCGATACCCGCATCCAGGCCCTGCACGCCCGCCGCATCTGGGATTCGCGCGGCCGCCCCACCGTCGAGGTCGACGTCATGCTCGCCGGCGGCGCGATGGGCCGCGGCATCGCCCCGGCCGGTGCCTCGCGCGGCTCGCGCGAGGCGATCGAACGGCGCGATGGCGGATCACGACTCGGCGGCCGCGATGTGCGCGAGGCGATCGCGGGCATCCAGGGCGAGATCGCCGCCTGCCTGCACGGTCGCGACGCACGCGATCAGGCAGGCATCGATGCCGCGCTGATCGCGCTCGACGGCACGCCCGACAGGTCGCGGCTCGGCGGCAATGCGCTCGTGGCCACCAGCCTCGCGGTGCTGCAGGCGGCTGCCGCAGCCCGGCGGCTGCCGCTGTGGCGCCACCTGGCAGGCGACGGTCCGGTGAGCCTGCCGCTGCCCGAGATCCAGATCTTCGGCGGCGGGGCGCACGCCGGGCGACGGGTCGACATCCAGGACTTCATGGTGATGCCGGTGGGCGCACGCAGCTTCGCCGAAGCGATGACCATGACCGCCGAGGTCTATGCCGCGGCCGGCTCGCTGATGCAGGCCGCCGGCCTGGCGCAGGGCGTGGCCGACGAGGGTGGCCACTGGCCGGCCTTCGCCACCAACGAGGAGGCGCTCGGCATGCTGGTGCGCGCGATCGAGGCCGCGGGTCTGCGCCCGGGGGTCGAGGTCGCGATCTCGCTCGACATCGCCGCCTCCGAGTTCGGGCGCGGCGGTCGCTACCGGCTGGGGCTCGAGGGGCGGGAACTGGACAGCGCCGGCCTGATCGAGCTGCTCGGCGGCTGGCTCGCGGCCTACCCGATCGTGTCGATCGAGGATCCGCTGGCCGAGGATGACGAGGCAGGGCTCGTCGAGTTCACGCGCCGGCACGGCGCGCGGGTGCAGATCATCGGCGACGACTGCCTCGTGACCCACGCCGGGCTGGTGGCGGCGAGCGCCGCGCGCGGCGCGTGCAATGCCGCGCTGATCAAGCCGAATCAGGCAGGTACCCTCACCGAAACCCTGGCCGCGCTGCAGGCAGCGCGCGCCGCCGGGTGGCGCGTAGTGATCTCGGCGCGTTCCGGCGAGACCGAGGATGTCGCGATCGCCCATCTCGCGGTCGGCTGGAACGCCGGCCAGCTCAAGGTGGGGTCCTTCGCGCGCGGCGAGCGTACCGCCAAGTGGAACGAATGCCTGCGCATCGAGGAAGCCCTCGGCGCGCAGGCGCACTTCGCCGGCCGCGAGGCACTCGGCCCGATCCGCAACAGCCCGATCCCGACACCCAACCCGGATTCCCAACCCACCTGAGGAGACACTCCATGCACGCGACCATGCAGGACGTACCCCTGTCGCTGAACCATTTCCTCGAGCGCGCGGGAACGCTGTTTCCCACCCGCGAGATCGTCTCGCGGCTGCCCGACAAGAGCTACGCGCGGCACACCTACGCCGACTTCCACCGCCGCGCGCGCGCGCTGGCCTCGGCGCTGCTCGCCGCGGGCCTGCGCAAGGGCGACCGGGTGGCCACGCTGTGCTGGAACCACCACGCCCACCTCGAGGCCTACTTCGGCATCCCGGCTGCCGGAGGCGTGATGCACACGCTGAACCTGCGCCTGTCGCCCGACGAGATCGGCTGGATCGCCCACCATGCCGAGGACCGCTTCCTGATCGTCGACGACATCCTGTTGCCGCTCTACCAGCAGTTCGCCCACCTGCACCGCTTCGAGCGCGTGATCGTGTTCCCGTTCTCGGGCGCGCCGGTGGCCGTGCAGGCCGGCGACCCCCACGGCGGCGTGCCGGCGGTCGACGACTACGAGCAGCTGCTCGTCGCCGCGCCGGCAGGCTTCGACTACATGCCCCACGACGAGAACGACCCGATCTCGATGTGCTACACCTCGGGCACCACCGGTCGGCCCAAGGGCGTGGTGTATTCCCACCGCTCCACCGTCCTGCACACGCTGGTGGCCTCGCTCAACGACTACGCCGCCATGACCGGCGCCGACGTCGTCTTCCCGGTCACGCCGATGTTCCACGCCAACTCCTGGGGCGTGCCCTACATGGCGGTGATGGCCGGCGCCAAGCTGGTGTTCCCCGGCCCCCACCTGCACGCCGACGACCTGCTCGACCAGATGCAGGTCGACCCGCCCACGCTGTCGCTGGGCGTGCCCACGATCTGGCTCACCATCGTTCAGAACCTCGAGGCCCAGCCCGGGCGCTGGAAGATGCCCGCCGGCATGCGCAGCCTGGTGGGCGGCTCGGCGGTGCCCGAGTCGCTGATCCGCGCCTACGCCGCCCACGGCGTGCGCATCAAGCAGGCCTGGGGCATGACCGAGACCTCGCCGGTGGCGACCATGGCCTACCTGAAGTCCGAACTCGCGGGTGCCAGCGAAGACGAAGCCTTCCGTCGCCAGGCGCTGCAGGGCGTGCCGGTGCCGCTGGTGTCGCTGCGCATCGTCGGGGAGGACGGCCAGGTCGGACCCTGGGACGGCAAGGCGGTGGGCGAGCTGCAGGTGAGCGGCCCCTACATCACCGGCAGCTACCACGCGGTGCCGCGTGATCCCGAGAAGTTCACCGACGACGGCTGGCTGCGAACCGGCGATGTCGCCTCGGTCGATGCCTACGGCTACGTGCGGCTGTCCGACCGCACCAAGGACCTGATCAAGTCGGGCGGCGAATGGATCAGCTCGGTCGATCTCGAAAACGCCATCATGGCCCACCCCGCGGTGGCCGAGGCCGCGGTGATCGCGGTGCCGCACCCGAAGTGGGACGAGCGGCCGCTGGCCTGCGTGGTGCTGCGCCCGGGCCAGACGCTCGAGCCGGGGGCGCTGCGCGAGTTCCTGGCCGGGCGCTTCGCGCGCTGGCAGCTGCCCGATGCGATCGAGTTCATCGACGCGATCCCGCGGACCTCGACCGGCAAGTTCTTCAAGGCAAAGCTGCGCGAGCGCTACGCCGGCTGGCAGTGGCCGGCCTGAGGCGGACGGCCTGTCGCGCGTCGCCCGGCGTCGACCCGGGGCGGATCACGCCAGTCCGAGGCGGCGCGCCCGCAGCGCCGCCTCGGCGCGACTGCCGATCTCGAGCTTGCGGTAGATGTGCTTCACATGGTCGCCCACGGTGTGGCGCGAGATGCCGAGGGCCAGCGCGATATCGGCCGACCGGGCGCCCTGCGCGAGAAGCGACAGCACCTCGCGCTCGCGGGCGGTGAGCTCCGCCTCGGGCGATCCGAAGGACGCCGGCCCGGGCATGGCGGGCATCGGGGCGCCGCGCCCGGTGACGACCGCCGGCGGTGTCCGGTCTGCCGCCTCGGCACGAAAATGGCGCAGCAGCCGGCGCGCGATCGCCGGCGACAGCGGGGGTTGCCCCTGGGCCAGACCCAGCAGCTGCCGCACGAGCCATCCGCGCGGCTGATCCTTGAGCAGATACCCCTGCGCGCCGGCCTGCAGCGCCCGGAAAAGATGCTCGTCGTCGTCGTAGATGGTGGCCACGACGATCAGGCAATCGGGCTGCGCGCGCGCCACCCTGGCGATCAGGTCCACGCCGTCGCCATCGGGCAGCCCGAGGTCGATCAACGCGAGATCGAAACAGCGCTCGGCCAGCAGCGCCGAGGCTGCCGCCATGCTGTCGGCCTCGGCGCAGCGTGCCTCGGCGAAAGCCTCGAGCACCGCCGCGCGCACCATCGCCAGCGCTTCGGGCAGATCGTCGACGATCAGCACCTTCCTCATGATCGCCCCTCGCCGGCGAGGCTCAGGCGCATCTGCAGCGTCACGCCACCGTGCTCACCCTGGCTCATCGAGAGGCTTCCGCCCCAGGCCGCCAGGCGCTGACGCATGCCGCGCAGCCCGCGTCCCTCGACCCAGCGTACCGGATCGACGGCCGCGCCATCATCGGCGATGCGGATGCCGACCTCGTCGCCGCGCTGGTCGATGCGCACCGCGATCCGCCTCGGCTCGGCGTGCTTGAGCGCGTTGGTCAGTCCTTCGCGCAGCAGCCGCTCGATCAACGAGCGCTGACGGGGCTCGAGGCGCCGATCGCCATCGGCGATCGCATTCTCCCAGTCGAGCGCCACCGATGCCGCCTCGCAGCGCGCCGAGGCCTCGGCGCGCCAGTCGGCGACCGCCTCGGTGAGCGGTCCTGGCCGGGCGTCGAGCGCCGCAAGGACGGTGCGCAGATCGTCCATCGCACCGCGGGCGAGATCGGCCAGATCGATGGTGGGCGCCCGGTGGATCAGCATCAGCAGACGCGCGCCGACATCGTCGTGGAGATCGCGAGCCACCCGCCGGCGCTCCTCCTCCACGCCCTGCGCGTGCGCCTGATGCACGCCGGCGGCGCGGCCGAGCAGGACCACCAGCGCAGCCGCAAAGTCGGCGTCGGCCGTCGAGAACAGACGCGAGCCACGGCCGGGGTGCCGCAGCAGGCGCGCGGGCATGCCGGCGCTGGCGGGCAGCTGCAGCCCCAGGCCATCGTCCACGATCTGCGGCAGCGCCGGCCCGTCGCCCGGCGCCGCGAGGATCTCCAGCGGATCGTGCAGCCGCCGCAGCAGCGCATCCCAGAGCCGCTCGCGGGCCGCGGGATCGGCCTGCAGGGACAGGCGCGTGATCTCGGGCATCAGCGCATCGAGGCTGGGCTGCGGACGACTCGCCCAGCGCAGCCAGAGCCACTGCCGAAGCGGGAACCAGAGGAGCGCGGCCAACCAGAGCGCGGCGCCGAGCGCGGTGGCATCCGACCAGTCGAGCAGCAGCACGAAGACCGCGTCGAGGCCGAGCACCGCAAGTGCGCCCCCCAGCCACAGGAGCATGCGGTAGGCCCACCGGTCGAGGTCGAAGAGCCGGTAGCGCCGCAAGCCCAGCGCGATGCCGATGTAGATCAGCAGGAAGAAACCGAAGGCATAGCCCTGGGGCAGCGGCTGCACCAGACCGAGCGCGAGCGTGAGCACCATCAGCCCGATGAACAGCCCGCTGCCCAGCAGCAGCGACACGATGAACCAGCGCAACGCCGCGCGCTCGACCGGCTGGCCGCGGCTGGCGCGCCACTGCCAGCCGGCGGCCGTGCAGGCGAGCAGCAGTTCGGCGAGCACCAGATAGCGCGTGCCCCAGTCGACATCGGGCGCCCAGCGCATCACATCGGCCACACCCCACAGGCCGAAGCCCAGAAAGGGCCACGCGAGGTGGCGCGGCGCGATCAGCACGCGCGGATGCATGAGGAAGATCGCACCGAAGGCGGCCCCAAAGGCAAAGGCACCGAGGTGATTGCCGGCGCTGAGCCGCGCGAACCACTCGGCCGGGATCGCGAGCTCGCGCGTGCCGTAGACCGCCGCCGGCAGCACGAAGACCGGAAAGAGCAGCCCGGTGAGACCGAAGAGACGCGCCCCCCACTCGCGCGGCCGCAGCGCCCAGACCCAGCAGGCGATCAGGCAGCCGGCGATCGACACCAGCGCCTGGAAGAAGAACAGCGGCGGCAGGCTGCCGAATGGTCGCTCGCCGGGGCGCACGGTGGCCGCACCCTCGCGCCCCTCGCCATCCATCCAGCGCACCGTCAGCACAGGCTGCACGAGCAGGTCGGCGATCATGCCCTGGCGCGCGAAGAAGGCGTCCATCGCCTCGTAGGTGTGAAAGACGTCCGGCTCCTCGAGCAGGTCGTCGGCTCGCAGGGCAAGCGCCTCGCCCGGCCGGGTGGCGTCGGCGATCGAGACCAGCCGGACGCCCCCGGGGACCGTCGCAGCCGGCCCTCGGCTGGCGAGCACCTGAACGCCGCCATCGGGCACCGGTGCGAGACGAAGGCCCAGCCAGGGCACGCGGGTCGCGAGCATCACCGCGAGCGCGAACAGCACGAGCCCGTAGGCCAGCGCCAGCGCCAGCCAGCGCGCGGGCCGTCGACCGTAGGTGCCGGCAGGCGGGGTCGATGCGAGCATTCCCGATGTATAGGGCCACGCGGGGGGTGACGGCAACCCCCCGGAACCGGGGATTGCCCGGGCTCGACGGGCTTCCCAGAATCGGCGTCGAGCGTGCGGGCGCCGAGTCCGGTCGCCCCCGCCACCCCCTTCACGCGACCAGGAGTCCGCAGCATGCCTCGCCCGTCCACCTCGCGCCCCGCTTCCCGCCTCGCCGCCACGACCGCGGCGCTGATCGTCAGCGCCCTGCTCGCCGCCTGCGGCGGCGGTGGCGATGGCACGACTACCACCGCCGGCACCGGAGGCTCGGGCAGCTCGAGCAGTTCCAGCAGTTCCAGCGGCTCGAGCAGCAGCGGCTCGTCCACCGGTGTGACCGGCACCCTGGGCGGCACGGCCGCCACCGGCGCGCCGGTGGTCGGCGGCCGGGTGGATGTCGCCTGCGCCGGCGGCGCCGATCTCACCACCACGACCAGCAGCAACGGCACCTGGCAGGTCTCGCTGAGCAGCCACACCCTCCCCTGCAAGGTTCGCGTGAGCGGCGGCAACCTGCCGGCCAGCCTGGCCCTGCATTCGGTGGCGGTCGACCTCGGCAACGTGAACATCACGCCGGTCACCGATCTCGTCGTCGCCAACCTTGGCGGACAGTCCCCCGCGACCTGGTGGACAGCGGCCACGCCGGCGGAACTCGGCAAGATCAGCGCCGCCCAGGTAAGCGCCGCCGTCGAGCGCATCCGCAGCGGTCTCAACCTCAGCACGCTGACAGGCGTCAACCCGGTGACCGCCACCTTCACGGCCACGCCCAGCGATCCGCTGGACAAGGCGCTCGAGGCCATCAAGGCGGTGTTCACCGACTACGGCGTGCTGCTGGCGCAGGCGCAGGGCACCAACTTCGCCGGCTTCGTCCAGAACTACGCCAGCGCGCTGAACCAGGCGCTCGCCGGCAGCGGTACCGGCGGCGGGAGTACCGGCACCGGCGGCGGGAGCACCGGCGGCACAGGCGCGGCGACGGGGTCGCTGACCATCCAGGTGACGGCCGCAGGCATGAGTCTGCCGCCGACCACGCTGAGCAACGTGCCCAGGCCCGGCAGCCAGCAGAGCTTCTGCAGCGAGATCAGCAGCAGCGGCTCCAGCACCTCGCTGTCGACCGCCATCCCGTCGGCGCTCGGCTCGTTCACCGTCAACAGCTGCAGCTTCTCGGGCAATGTGGGCACGGTCAACGCGACGCTGTCGATCACCTCGCCCTTCCCGATCTCGACGGCGTACTCGGTGGTCTACACGTACAACTGATCCCGCCCGGCAGCATGACCGATCGCACCGATGCGGGAGCCGGTGCGATGCGGGAGCCGGCGCGATAACGGGGCCGGCGAGCAGCGGTATAGTCGGGAGACGCCGCGCCACCGTGCCGGCCCACCCCCCGGGAGCTCCCGCCATGGCCCATGCCGGCGCGCCCCGTTGACCGTCACGGAGCCCGCGCCTTGCCCCGTTCCCCCGAACCTCGCCGCCAGCGGCGCCAGCTTGCCTCCAGGCTGGCTGGCGTCGGCCTCGGCATCCTGCTGGCCGGCTGCGCAGGCGAAGACGCCGGCCAGGTCGCCAGCGAGGAAGCCGGCGCCCGGGCGGCAGGCTCGCTGAGCGGCATCGCGGCCCGCAGCCTCCCGATCATCGGCGGACAGGTCGACGTGCGTTGCGCCGGCGGCCCCGATCTGCGCACCTTCACCCGTGCGGACGGAAGCTGGCAGGTGACGATGAGCGGGCAGACCATGCCCTGCAAGCTTCGGGTATCGGGCGGCAGCCTCGGGGCCGACGAGGTGTACCACGCGCTCGCGATCGATCTCGACAGCGCCAGCATCACCCCGCTCACCGATCTGGTCGTCGCGAGTCTCGCCGGTCGCGCCCCGGCCGCCTGGTGGCAGAACACCACGGCAGCCGAACTCCGCTCGCTCACCCCGGCCCAGGTCGGCGCGGCGATCGAACGGATCCGCCGCGGCCTTGCGCCCGGCACGCTGCCCGGCCTCGATGCGATCGGCGCCGCGCTGGCCGGCGCACCCGCCGACAGGGTGGCCCAGGCCCTGGCCAGCCTGCGGACGGCGGCTCCGGACCTCGGCGAGCTGCTCGCCATGGTGCAGGGGCCGGCCTTTCCGACCGAGGTGCGAGCCTACGCGGCCGCGCTCGCGCAGGCGCTGGCAGGCCCCGACAGCGGCGCAGGAACCGGCACCGCCACGCCGCCGGCCATCCCCGACCCCGTCCCTGCCACGCCCGTGATGTCCACCCTGACCATCCGGGTGACCGCCGCGGGCATGAGTCTCCAGCCGCTGGTGGTGGGCAGCGTGCCCAGGCCCGCCAGCCAGGAGGCCTTCTGCAGCGAGATCGCCAGTGCCGCCTCCGGGATCTCGCTGTCGGCGGCGATCCCCTCGACGCTCGGCTCGGTCACGCTGCGAAGCTGCAGCCTCGCGGGCAACGTCGGCACGGTCGGTGCGACCCTGAGCCTGCAGTCGCCATTCCCCTTCACCACCCAGGGCGTCGCCACCTACACCTACGAGTGAGCGCAGGCGGAGGGTCGAGACAGCGCGCCGACCGATGCGGGCCGCGTCTCGGAAAGCCGCGTCACAACGCCCGCCCCGGTCAGGGCGCACAACCGCGTTCCAGGGCCGGTGCTGCGGCCGGCGGGGGCCGGCGCGCGCGGCGGTATAGTCGCTGATCGCCGCGCGACCCGAGCCGGCCCAGCCAGGGAGCACCCACCATGGCCTACGCGAACGGGCGTCTGATCCACGACGCCGACAGCCACCTGATGGAACTCGCCGACTGCCTCGACCCCTGGTTCGAGCGCAGCCTGCTGCCCCGCTTTCACGCGCTGCCCGCCTACCGCGAACGCATCGGCAAGCCGCGCCCCGGCCAGTCGGCACAAGCCCATGCCGACCCGACCTTTCGCGCCGGCGTCGAGGCCAACCTGCTGCTGCGCAAGAACTACGAGGCCCACGGCGCCTTCCTGCCCGCCGACCGGCCGCAGGCCCTCGACCTGCTCGGCTTCGCGAGCCAGCTGGTCTTCACCACCTTCTGCCTGGGCAACTTCGGCCTCGACCAGGGTGACGATCTCGAGCTGTGCTATGCGGCCGCCAGCGCGCACAACCGGATGATCACCGACTTCTGCCGTGTCGACCGGCGGCTGCTGGCGGTGGCCTATGTCCCGATGGAGGACTTCGCGCGCACGCTGGCCTGCGCCCGCGAGGCGATCGCGCTCGGTGCCAAGGCCCTGATGATCCCCTCGCTGTGCCCGCGCCGGCACTCCCCGAGCCACCTCGGCTTCGAGCCGCTCTGGGCGCTCGCCCAGGAGGCCGGCCTGCCGATCGTGCTGCACGTCGGCGGCGAAGAGAAGCTGAACCCGGTCTACAAGGTCAACGGCCTGCCGCCGGTGCCCGACTTCCACGGCGGCGACGACAACTTCACCTCGGTCAGCTACATGCCCATCCCGAATGCGGCGATGCAGACGCTGGCCACCCTGATCTTCGACGGCGTGTTCGACCGCTACCCGCGGCTGAAGTGGGGCGCGATCGAACTCGGCGCCTCGTGGCTGCCCGGCTGGATGCGCGCCATCGACTCGGCCGCGCACGCCTTCGTCAAGAACGAGGAGCGGCTGCGCAAGCTCTCCGACAAGCCCTCGATGATCGTGCGCCGGCAGCTGCGCGTGGCGCCCTATCCGCACGAGGACGCGGGCTGGATCATCGCCAACAGCGGCGAGGAGATGTGCCTGTTCTCGTCCGACTATCCGCACATCGAGGGCGGCCGCGCGCCGCTCAAGCGCTTCGAGGAGTCGCTCGGCAGTGTCGGGCCGGTGGCGCGCCGGCGCTTCTACAGCGACAACTTCATCGATCTGATGGGCGAGGGGCTGGCGCCCGATCTGCGCCACCCGGCGCACCTGCTTGCCGCCTGAGGACGGTTCGCGCCGCGCCATGTTCGACACCCCGATGACGCTCGCCGGGCCGCTGCGCCGCCCGCACCAGATGCTCGCCCACCAGGAATACGGCGGGCACGCCTCCATCCACGACGACGCGATGGCCGAGAAGCTCGGCTTTCGCGCCGGCCCGATCGAAGGCCCCACGCATTTCAGCCAGTTCGTGCCGTTGCTCGCGCAACTGTGGGGCAGGGCCTGGTTCGAGCGCGGCTGCTTCTCGGCGCACTACCTGAACATGGTGGTCGAGGGCGAGGAAGTCCGCGCGATCGTCGACATGCCCGCCGCAGGCGCGCACCGCACCCGGGCACGGGCCGAGAAGGCCGACGGGACGCCGGTGCTCGAAGCGAGTGCGAGCCTGGGCCCCGACCACGGACCCACGCTGCTCGAGCAGCGCATGGCCGAGCTGCGGCCTCCCGGCCCGCTGGTCATCCTCGAGGGGCTGCACGTGGGCATGCGCGGTGCGCGCGACGAGCGCGTGCGCATGGACCCCACGCAGCACATGGGCGCGCTCTACCCCTTCTCGCTCGCCGACAAGCTCGCCGTCATCACCGAGAACTCGCCGTGGTACGCCGATGCCGCGGCCTCGCCCTGGGGCCGGCCGATCATCCCGCTCGAGATGATCAGCGTGCTTGCGCAATACACCAGCCGCGAGGCGGCCTTTCCGGTGAAGGGCCCGGCGATCGGCCTGTTCGCCGACCTCGAGATCCGCCTGATCGACGGACCGCTCTTCGTCGGCGAGGACTACCTGATCCGCCGCGAGGTCGTCGCCCTGGCCGAAAGCCGGCGCACCGAGTCGCTCTGGATCCGCACCGACATCCTCGACGCGGGCGGCAAGCGCCTGCTCGCGCAGACGCTGCTCAACAGCGCCACCCTGAAGCACTCGTACGCCGGCTACGACGCCGAACGTGCCGCGAAGGCCTGACCGGCCCGTCCCCTGCCTGGAGAAGCATGAGCTCCCTTCCCACCCCCGCGGGTCTCGCCTCGATCGAGGCCGTCACCGCAGCGCTGGCCTCGGTCGGCTACATCTCCACCCGCCAGATCTCCACCGCGGTCTACCTCGCCCACCACCTGCGCAAGCCGGTGCTGATCGAGGGCCCGGCGGGCGTGGGCAAGACCGACCTCGCGGTGTCGCTGTCGCGCTCGCTCGCCTTCGCGATGCTGCGCATGCAGTGCTACGAAGGCCTTGACGAGAGCAAGGCGCTCTACGAATGGAAGTACGGCAAGCAGCTGCTCTACACGCAGATCCTGAAGGAAAAGATCGACCAGCTGATCGACGACGCCGATTCGCTGCAGGCGTCGTTTGCCAAGCTCGCCGGCTTCCAGGACCTGTTCTTCTCGCGCGACTTCCTCGAGCCGCGCCCGGTGCTGCGCGCGATGGAGCAGGAAGGCGGCTCGGTGCTGCTGATCGACGAGATCGACAAGTCCGACGAGGAGTTCGAGGCGCTGCTGCTCGAGGTGCTTTCCGACTACCAGGTGACCGTGCCCGAGATCGGCACGATCAGCGCGCGGGTGCCGCCGCTGGTGATCCTCACCTCGAACAACACCCGCGAGCTCGGCGATGCCCTGAAGCGCCGTTGCCTGCATCTGCACATCGGCTTTCCGGATGCCGAGCGCGAGCGCGAGATCGTCCGCTCGCGCGTGCCGGACATCCCGGAGTCGCTGCTGCGCCAGCTCGTGGCCTTCGTGCAGTCGGTGCGCGACGAGAACATCCGCAAGCTGCCCTCGATCAGCGAAACCGTCGACTGGGCGCGCACGCTGATGCTGCTGCACGCCGACCTGCTCGACCCGACACTGGTGCGCGACACGCTGAACGTGATCCTCAAGCGTCAGGGCGACATCAGCGAGCTGCAGCCCCGGCTCGAGGAACTCACGCAGGCGGCGCTCGCCGAAGGCGCGGCGTGAGGCCGCGCGAGGCGCGGCGCGTGGCCGCTGGCGGCCTCGCGGGTGATGCCCTGCCCGCCCGGAACCGGATGCCATGGAACGCACGCTGACCCGCTTCATCCGCGCGCTGCGCACCGCGGGCGCGCAGGTCTCGACCGCCGAGGCGATCGACGCGGCGCGTGCGCTCGATGTCATCGGCTTCGAGGACCGCCAGTCGCTGAAGGACTCGCTGGGCATCGTGCTCGCCAAGAGCGCCGAGGAAAAGGCAGTCCACGACCAGCTCTTCGAGCTCTACTTCAACCCGGCGGCCGCGGCCGCCGCGCCGCCACCACCGACCGCCGACCGCGAGCAGCAACAGTCGCAGGCCGACGGACAGGAGCAGCGTGGCGACGGCGGCTCGCCCGGCGATCAGCCCGGCGGCGGAGGCGGGGGCGACCCGATCGATGCGCTGATGCAGCTCGCCCAGGGTGGCGACGCCGACCGGGTCGCGATGGCCATGGAACGCGCGGCGGCCGCGGCCGGCGTCGACGACATCCGATTCGCCTCGCAGAGCGCCTACTTCGTGCGGCAGATGCTGCAGCAGCTCGGCATCGAGGCGCTCGAGGCGCGCCTGCTCGAGCGGCTCGGGCAGCGCAACGAGCAGGCCCAGCAGGAAGCGCAGGCGCTGATGGACGCGCGCGCGGCGCTCACCCGCCAGGCACGCGCGCATGTCGACCGGCGCTTCGAGGTCTTCGGGCGCAACGCCACCGAGGCCTTTCTCGACGATGTGGTCCTGAACCGCTCGATCGACCAGCTCGGGCCGCGCGACATGGAACGCATGCGCGCGGTGGTCGCGAAGATGGCGCGTCGCCTCGCGGTCAAGCATTCCCGCCGCCGCAAGCGCATCCGCCGCGGTCAGCTCGACCTGCGCCGCACGCTGCGCGCCAACGCCGGCAACGACGGCGTGCCGGTCGATCTGGTCTGGAAGCGCGAGCGCAGCGAGAAGCCGCGCATCGTCGCGATCTGCGACGTCTCGGGCTCGGTCGCGCTCTACGTGCGCTTCCTGCTGCTGTTCCTGTACGCGCTGCACGAGGGCGTTGCCGACCTCGAGGCCTACGCCTTCTCCTCCCGGCTTTACGATGTCGGCGACGATCTTCGCCACTTCGATCCCGATGCCTCGATGCGGCGGATCATCGATCGGGCCGGCGGTGGCAGCACCGACTACGGTCAGGCTCTGGCCGACCTGCGCGACGAGCACTGGGACAGCATCGACCGCCGCACCACCGTGCTGGTGCTCGGCGACGCCCGCAGCAACTACGGCGACCCGCGCCTCGATCTCTTCGCCGAGATCGCCGACCGCGCCAAGCGGCTGGTGTGGCTGAGCCCGGAGTCACCCGGGCGCTGGGGCTCGGGCGACAGCTGCATGCTGCGCTACCGCCCCTTCTGCACGCATCTGGTGTACTGCGCCACCGCCGCCGACCTCGAGCAGGCGATGGACGAGGTGCTGTCGGCCTACGGCTGAGCGCCGGCGTGGCGCACTCGCCAGGGGCGGGTGCACCAACCGCGGGCCGCTCAGGGCGCCGGCCGGTACATCTTCGGCCGCGCGCGCACCGGATCGAGCAGCGACCAGTCGCCCTGCTCGACCTCGAAGCCCTTCGGGAAAGGTGCACGCGGCTCCATGCCGAGCGACACCATCACGCGGTCATCGCGGTAGTAGCACTGCACCGTCACGCTGACCAGCAGCGAGGCGAGCGCGCGCGCGCCGGTGCGAAAGTCCTGGGCGGCCGCCTCGCGCACGACGGCGTCGCGGTCGGCGAAGCAGCCGCCAGCAAGTTCGTCGAGCCGGGCGATCGCGTCGCGCGCGAGCGCGGCGTGGGGCCGCAGCGTGGCCACGATGTCGGCGAAGATGCGTTCATCGTCGGCGCCCGGCACCTGATACTGCGCGCTCGCGGGAATCATCAGGGCGACCAGCGCGCGCAGCGAGCGCTGGGCGGCGGGGCCGAGCACGGGCTCGGCGGCGAGCGGAATCACGGACGGGGATGACAAGGCGGAGCTCCTGCTCGGGATCGGGTTGGAACATCCGAAGGGGCGGCGGCGTGGGTCGCGGCCTGCTCAATCGAAGAGGTTGGCCAGGCGCTGCCTGATCTGATCGGCCACGTAGAGCGCGATCGCCTGGATGGTGGAGGTGGGGTTCACGCCGCCCGAGGTCACGAACACGCTGCCGTCCACGATGAAAAGATTCTTCACGTCGTGGCTGCGACCCCAGCCATTGACCACCGAGCGCTCGGGGTCGGTACCCATGCGCGCCGTGCCCATCAGGTGCCAGCCGCCCACCGCCAGCGGC
>Ga0315902_10001573_pt1 | contig 36594 bp, 23 predicted proteins | sample LakEriMetagenome_9_FD_203523 | JGI IMG/M metagenome (GOLD analysis project Ga0315902, IMG submission 203523) | Freshwater fungal communities from buoy surface, Lake Erie, Ohio, United States - Buoy 12 MA117 | ecosystem: Environmental > Aquatic > Freshwater > Lake > Lake biofilm | place: USA... | reverse complement strand
CCCATGTAGTAAAACTCACCGGCAACATTGGTTGGAGGGGTAAACGTGGGATTGGTTTCTAATGGAATGGGCAACGTGTCGAGCCCATTTCCGGTTGCAGAACTATACCATTGATAAGCGACTTGGGTTGATCCGTTTTGATAAGCAACGGTGAGATTCGTTGCGGTGCCCCCTTCGCACACATCAAAGCCTGTTGGCGTTGTGGTGAATGAAGGCCCAACGGTAATCTCCACGTTGGCGATGTCACTCGTGGAGCTGCATCCTGGAGATTGTCCTGTGATGATGCAACGGTAGTCTTTATCGCTGACTGTTGTATTGGGTGGTGTAAACGTGTCGGCCGTTTCACCTGCGATGTCGACAAACGTATTCGCACCGGCATTAGAACTCTGCCATTGATACGTGTATGTACCCGAGCCACCTGTAGCTGCGACCTCGAGATCCGTTACCGCTGCATTGGTGCACAGCGTCTGTTGTGGAAGCGGTTGTGTTGTTACGGCAGGATCGGCAATAACAGCGATGGTGTAAACATTCGAGAAAATCGAAGAACAACCGCCTCCGTCCAGCGCGATTTCACAGTAGTAGTAGTGATTCTGCAGGGCGGGGCCTGCCGTGTTAAAGGAGAGTGTGGGAGGTGTATAGTCAGCCGTTGGACCTGTATACACTTGTAATCCCCCTGATGTGGTCGGTGTGGTATTGGAATACCACGTGTAGGTCGGTGTGCCCGAGCCTCCTGAAAATGTTGGTGTAAGTGGTGCGGTAATTTGTCCACCATCACATACTTCAAAGTTCTGTACTAAAGGAATGTCGATCGCTGCACCGGCCGTGACGTTCACGGTCCAAACCTGCGTTGGTACTTGCGCACAGCCACCGGAGGTGAAAGAGAATACCGCATAGTAAAAAAAGTTTCCTTCGGCGTTGGTGGGCGGATCAAACGTTGTACTCGTTTCTCCTGTTATAATTGTTCCCCCTGAATTCGAAGCGCTTGTATTGCTATACCATTGAACATCGGCATTGGCCGTACCGCCGGAATAGGATGCAATGAAGTCGGTGATGTCTGCACCTACACAGACGTTTTGGGGTGAATACGTGCTGGTGATCGATGGTGCAGGATTTACTAAGACTTCTGCAATGACACTGGTGCCGGAGCAGCCGTTGTTGGCTTGTGTGACCGTGCAGAAGTAATATTTGGTTCCGGCAGCAGAAACCACCGGCGTATAGGTGTTGCTGTTGCTGCCGACGGAGGCGGCTGAACTTCCGTCGCTATTGATAGTGCAACTCCATTGATAGGAATAGGCAACGCCAGTCACGCCCGATGATGCATTGACCACAAGATCGGTTGGTGTTGTTCCGGCGCAGATGGTTTGTGTCAGGAGTGGATCGGAGACAATAGGATCGGCATTGATAGTGATTCCAACGACTGCGCTCTCATCACTTCCACACCCACTTCCGCTTGCAGTCATCTGCACTTTATAGTATTGAATACCGGCAGTGTTTTGTTGCGGAGGTGCATAGGAGGTCGCGTTATTGCCTGCGATGGGTGTGAAGGCGGTGTTGTTGTTGATGGCATTTCCCGCCGACCACGTATAGGTGATGGTACCTGTGCCCCCGCTGGCAGTGGCCACGAGCGCGGAGGGAGTACCGCCCACACAAATCGCTTGCGGAGTGGTGGTAATGTCAATTTGCGGATCAGCGACAACAATTATATGCGCCAGGGAAGTTGAGAGTTGTCCGCATCCTCCAACGGAGAATGTTGTGGTAAGGAAATAATAAAGATCGGATGTTGTATTGGCCGTCGGCGTGTAGCTGATGGAAGTTTGATTGGTTATCGGAGTTGCACCAACTGTACTTGCTGTTGAATTACTGTACCATTGATAGGTGGCCGCGCCGGTATAGTTCTGCACAACAGGTGTAATGGCAGCCGGTGTTCCACCAACACACAGCGTTTGATCAGGAAGTGTGGCGGCATAGTTTGGACCCGCATTTACCGTTACCGTGAACGGTGCGCTAGCCGGCGAATTACATCCGGATACTGCCTGTGTCGCGATAACCTGGTAGGTGATAATTCCTGTGGCTGATGTTGGCGGATCGAAGGTGCTCGAGGTAGCTCCTACGATATTGGTGAATGCACCTCCACCAACACTTTGTTGCCATTGGTAATTGATGGTTTGCGCCGGAACACCGCCTGTTGCCGTTGCCGATAAATCCGTCGCATTCGCACCTTGACAATACGTTGCAGAATCACCCGTGAAGGTCACTGCAGGCGGAGTGTATACATCGATGTGAACGAGCTCGCTGTTATCACTTGCACATCCCGATTGACTTACTTGTACGAAGTAATAAATATCTGTGGATGCGCTTGGAGGAAGGTAGGTGTCACTTGTTGCACCGTTGATGATTGTAGGACCGGCACCGGAGGGGAGATTACTGGAGTACCATTGATAGGTCGTGCCTGATCCTAGGCCATTGGTAACACTTGCAGTAAGTGCTGTTGGCGTTGCGCCTGTGCACAAAGTTTGTGTAGATGTTGTAATACCTGCAACAGGATTGGGCACCACATTCACGGTGAAATTTTCAGAGGGGAAATTGGAGCAGTTCGGTGTCGAAAAGGTAAGTACACAGTAGTAGTAGGTGGTAGTGGTAAGCCCTAATGGCGGGTCATAGCTGGCGTTGGTTGCGCCAGTGATGAGAACGCCCGCACCGGTTGCGGTCGTGCGTGAATACCACTGATAGGTTGGCGCTGCGGCTCCACCACCCGTGTAGGACACGGTCATAGGCCCGGGATCGCCGCCGGTGCAAATGGTTTGAGGTGGTGATGGACTGTCAATATCAGGTGCCGGGAAGACAGTTACCTGCTGACTGCAGTTGGCAGAGCAATTCATGATTGCGCCTGTACTCGGATTAATCGGAGAGACTTGCAGGTTGATTGTTCCAATGAGGTTTGCATTTGTGGCGTTCTCGAAAACAAAAGTCGGATTTTGTGAATTAGCCGTGGACCCTGCAGCCAGATTATATGTCAATCCGGCCGGAGTTGTTACCGTCCATGCGTAATGCAAAGCGAGTGGTACACCGTTGCAAGTGGGGGGTACAGACGTGTTGTTAACGGTAACAGAAAGCGGGGAGCAACCGGATGCCGGCGAAATAGTGAAATTGCAGGTGGGTGGATTTACAACACAAACATCATGTGTGAGGGTTTGAGTTTCCGGACATCCATTTTTTTCATTCAGTTCCATGGTGTAAATGCCCGGAGTAGAATACTGAATTGCAATAGGGTCGCTTCCCGATGTCCATCCATTCCAATTAGCAGCATTGTTAGTAGATCCGAAGCTCCCTGAGCTAAGCGACCAACCGGCAGCGGGCGTTAATTCCCAGAAAAACTTGTGATTCGAGTTACAGCTAGCCGCAGTTATAACCGCACCTGGATCGGAAGTATTATCATAGCTGACAACTTCTCCCACACAGGCATAATCTGTCGATGGATCAAAACTTACGGTTGGCGGTTCTGATGTGCGAATGGGCCCGGCTGAACCACTCGCCGAACCACAGGGATTCACCGCTTGAATGGATGCACCAAAGGCATTGTTTTCAGAAATGCTTCCGTTTTGGAATGTGCTCCCGCAGGAGGAGGTCGTGAACGTGTGCGTTATTTGAGTGGGGATGTTCGATTGATCGAACGTAAGTGGATTCGATGGATCATCAGAGAAGGTGATGGTATAAATAGTACCCGGAATGTTCTGAGCAACACCGGAAATACCGAAGTCAAGGGTAAATGGCGAACAACCTTGTGCATTCGCAGGTGGTTGAATCAATGGTGAGGCCGGCTGATTTCCAACGAAGACGCTGACTTGGGAAGTCGTGGTGCATCCAGCCGTGGTAACACTGTAGGTAAGGTTGAATAGTCCCAAATCATATTCGTGTTCAATGGCGGCAGGCGTTCCCCAAGTGTCACTATTGGATGTGTAATTCGGTGTTGCGTCCCCCCAGTTAATCGTGTAGGAAGTTGCTGCGTTGAAATAGGAGGCAGGCAAACCGTTGGATACATATACAAAACCACTTGTTTCTCCAGGATTGGTGCAGTAAACCAGCCAATCGCTGCCATTAAAAGGTTGCAGGTTGCTACTGGCTATGGGAGCCGGAACGACTGTAACATCTATAGCGTCTGTAACAGAGCAACCACCGACACTGGCTGTTACGGTGTAAAGGCCTTGTGCATTCGTGGTTGCATTGGTAATGGGTGACGGGTTGATGGTGTTATTACTGTAACCATTCGGATGACTCCATGAATAAGTGACAGTCGCACCGGCTGCATTTGCCACGCTCGAGTTTAGGTCGATGGATTGACCTTGACAAATCGTAATTGGGTTAGGGCTAGTGTTAGCAGTTGCGTTCACGCTAAAATTCGCAGGCATCACATTGACTTGCACGGTAGCTGTCTGTGTGCAACCCGCAGGTCCGCTAATGGTTACGTTATAAGCGGTAGAAACGGTGGGACTTACCGTCGGGCTGGCTATATCGGCCGGCGTGGCATTGGCCCAGTTGTAAGTTGGATTATTACCAAATGAATTGCCCAGAACCATTCCTGTTCCCAAAGCTACCGATCCCCCTGAACAAATGGTGAATGGACCTCCGGCGGTAACTGTACACTGCGCCACGCTGTCAATCCCATACGCGGCAAAATAGTATAGGACCAAGCAAAAACGAAAGGAAGCAATCCCGCGTTGCAGGCTGCGCAAAAAAGACCTCAAGTAGAAAGGGAGGAGGTGCGTCAAGTTTTTCGTTTTCAGTTGCGTGTACAAGAATAGTGTTATGCCGTTAAATACACAAGTAATATTCACTTAATGTAAATACGCAAATAGGTTGAACGAAAAATTCAGGGGAGGGTTACGGGTGGAAAAAATTAATTCTTCCCGGCCGTCTTTTGGGCTTTCATCAGAGCGATGACTTCCTGTTGCTGCTGCGACTTTTGCATGTCGTGCTCAATCCACTTGTTGAGCTGATTCACCAAATCCTTAATCTGGAGCTGCAATTCAGTGATGGTGCGGCTTTGCGATACAATCATCTCATACAGTTCCGATGAAGGTTGCGGTTCACGACCGGCGTGCTCGTAATCGTCGGACTGCGAGGCAATCTCGATGATCGAACTCAGGCTTTCACCCTGTTCATGCAAATACACCAATCGCAACAAATCCACACCCAGCAGCTTGTTGAACTGCATAATCATTCCCGGACGCATGCTGCCCGCCAGGATCCGCTGATTGAAGTTGGAAGGAGATGTATCCAACTCAAGAGCAACCTGGCGCTGCGACAGATTCTTCGCGTCTAGCAGGGCCATCACCACTTTACTGAACGCCTCTCTCTGCTTTGACTCCATTTTCATAACGGCAAATGTGGCGATAAATAATGATTTGGCTATCAATAATATGTGTTTAAAATTGACAAAAAGGGAATGTTTTATATATACGCCCAAGGAAGGAAATGCACAGAATTGACACTAGACGATTGTCATTCAATCGGCAACACATTATTTGCCCACCTACATTTGCTCCATGCAGCAGGAACCCGTTATCGCTCCGCGTGGCATCGCGCTTCAGATAGGCATCACTGCCTGGCTCGCTGCACTGTGTTCATTGCCTTTACTGCGATTCGGCGCTGCGCTCGATGCACACTGGACCATCGCTTGGCCGGCGCTGCTCGCACTCGTTTTTGTGGGGCTGGTTTTGAAACTAATCACCCTTTCGCCGCGATTCTTTTGGGTCTTGGCCGCTGTTCTTGTCTTGATTGCCGTTCAACAGGCCGTTGGAAAGGAAAGCTATAACGAGGACATACTCTTGCTCGTTGCTTTTCTGCTGTTGTTATCGCTGCAGCCAACCGATAGGTTGCGCAATAGTTCCACTGCGCGCGTTATGCTGTCGTTGCTGTGGGGCAGTTATACAATACTACTCGTGGTGCTTCTGGTTCAAAATAGTCTGACGCTAGGGTATTCCCATGAGTCCACCTACGCTATCAAGCCACTTTTTGCCCATCGCAACATCGCCATCGAGTCCTATACCCTGTGGAGTATTGCTGCCTTCGCCTTGCTAGGGTCGAGCCGCATGCGGTGGCTACTTCTTGCCGCTGCTACCGGTATCATTGTCGTCTACCAAGTGCGTACAGCACTCATCGGTGTCGCGCTTTTTGGTGCCTTCGAGATTATCCGAAACTTTCGCCACGAGCGCTGGTTCAAGTGGTGCCTGGCATTCGGAATAGCACTGCTTGTAGCCATGCAGCTTACCTTCTCGCACTTGCGCACACCCGCGCAAAAACACCGCTTCGATGCATTGCCCGATCTCGTAAAAAACCTCGACCTCAACTATAACCTCACGCGCGCAGAGAGTTCATCCGAACGACTCATCATGTGGAAATGGACTGGTGAGCGAATCAATCTTCTCGGCAATGGTATCGGCTCCTGGAAATTCGAAGCCGAAGGATACATCGGCGCCGCACTGGGTAAGTGTGAACTCATGGTGCGTCACCCGCACGCCGATCTACTCAAATTGATCTTCGAGGCGGGGATCATATTCACTTTTCTTTTTCTCGCATGGTGGTTGGTCTTTATCAAACCGTCTCTTCGCTCTGTGATTGTGTTTCTGCCCATGCTCGTTTTCGCATTTCCAACGGAACGCGGTGAAACACTTGGCGCTCTGATGATTCTGTTGCTGTGCACGTCGAAACCCCAACCGGTTCAAAAGGGCTTTGCGCTGCTGCCCGCGCTTGCCGTCACCACCTTGTTGCTCATGGTGTCCATCGGATGGAGTCGCAGTCAGCATTGCCTGGGAAAAGCCATGCGCGATCCGCTTGTATTGAAAACAACATCACCTGCCGACCGAAAACTGCTCGATGCTTTTCCCTTCGATATCGTTCTGAATCGATTGCCTACCTATCAGGCCATCGTTCTCGCCGATGCCGGACAATCACAAGCTGCTTGTGAGCTGCTGACGGGCGTATTGAGTAAACATCCCAACGACCAAGGTGCCTTGCGACTCCTTACTCGACTCGGCGGTGAACTTCCGGCCAATGCCGTGGTGTGCGACTCATTAACAACCTCGCCTTGATGCATTTCAGATAAATATCATTGCAGCAATCACCGTCAAACCTAATTTTGATTTCATGAAAAAAATGCTACGCGCGGTTTTGGTAATTCTGGCTGTTTCAACGTTAAGCTTATCATGGGCGGGTTGGCAGTTTGTCTTCACAACGAATCAAGAGTCCTCTGCCGCTTGGGCTGCGATTGACGCAGTCGAAACAACCACAATCACCAACGATTCTCATCGTGCTCAAGCCCTCAAATCGGCGATGATGACAGAAACCCTAAGTTGCACAAGCGACGTGGATCAAAATGGAATTCCGCTCGAAGCGTATCTCAACGTAGGATTGGTTACCGAAACACTAACCTGCACCATATTCCTCGACGCACAGGGTAGCGACATTACTGAGTTGGCATGGCCACTCTATTGTGAAGGTGCCTTCTTGGAATCAATATGGCCGGGCTATTATACCTACACCTATACTACAATCCCATTTGAAATTACAGGCGACATCTTAGTCGATCCCTTTACAGTGCATACTTATTCCTATCCGTCAAATCCGGGTAGTGTGTACTTGTGGATTGTTGATGGTGGAACAATCATCGCCGGACAAGGCACGGCCAATGCAACGATCGTTTGGGATAACGACGGATACGGATTTGTTGGTGTAGTTGAAGTGTTGGATGGAACTTGCCCGGGCGTGTTGGTCTCTGATTTAGTCCTGATTGGCAACGTTGCCGTTGATGAACTGACTACACAACCGCACTGGTCAATGTATCCGTCACCCGCCGATGCCACGCTGAATTTGGTCAGCGATGTGCACCAGCAGCAGTGCGAAGTGAAACTCATCGATCTCAGCGGTCGCGTGTGTCATCAAGCACTGATGAGCGGAAAGCAATTCGCTATCGACACATCATCACTGGCTGAAGGTGTGTACATCCTTTCTGCCGGAAGAAGTATTCACAAAGTCGTGGTGAAGCACTAGGCTAAGGACTCTTTAGCAACGAAATCATAGCGTCAACCGGTGTGCTGATGGCGCCGTCATTGCTCACGGTGTGCTGCGCTTTCGCGTAAAAAGGTTCTCGTTCGGTTAAAAGATTTTCAAGCGAAAAATCGGCTTGACGAAGTACAGGGCGTTCATCGGAAGTGCTTTCAATTCGTTGCTGTAATGTCTCGATAGAACAGTGCAGATAAAGCGTAACACCGGCGGCATTCATGAGTTTCATGTTGTCATGGAAGCACGGTGTTCCGCCGCCTGTTGCAATCACAGCCGCCTGTGTGGTTTGAATTATCGTTTGCAATTCTTCCGACTCACAGTGCCTGAAATACGCTTCTCCTTTTTGCTCAAACAACTTAGAGATAGTCAGTCCTTCTCGCTCTTCGATGCGTCGGTCGAGATCGATAAACGGCAACTCAAGGCGCTCGGCGAGTACTGCACCAACAGTGGATTTACCACTTCCCATCGGACCGATTAAAAAGATGCGCATGTGTTGATCGAAATCAGGCTGACAATCGGTCGCGATAATACAACGCCGACCTACATTTCGTCAGAAAAAGATCACAGGTTCGGCCAAAATTTCCGCAAATCAGGCTTGGTCTCGGAGTTGTAAACGGCCCATCAAATTTGAAAAACATGGATTTCTCAAAATTCACTTTAAAAACCCAGGAGGCCATTCAGAAGGCGCAGCAAGTCGCCCTCGAACACGGCCAACAAACCATAGAGAATGCACACCTGCTGAAAGGTATTTTTCTCGCAGATGATTCGGTCACTCCGTTTCTCTTGAAGAAGATGAACGTCAATTTTCCGATGGTTCAACAGGCGCTTGATAAGATTGTGTCAAGCTATGCGAAGGTCAGTGGTGGAAACATGACACTCTCGTCCGAAGCCAACACTGCCATCAATCGCGCACAGAATTACCTCAAAGAATTCAACGATGAGTTTGTTGCCATCGAGCATTTGTTCATGGCCATTGCAGAGGGCAATGACAAGACATCACAGATGCTGCGTGATGCCGGAGTATCGGTGAAAGACGTGAAGAAGGCGCTAGCCGAGTTGCGCAAAGGGCAACGGGTGACGTCGGCTTCTCAAGAAGAAACGTATAACTCGTTGGAGAAATACGCTAAGAATTTGAACAAACTGGCGCGCGACGGTAAGCTCGATCCTGTGATTGGTCGCGATGAAGAAATTCGTCGTGTAATGCAAATTCTTTCGCGTCGCACCAAGAATAATCCGATCATCATCGGAGAACCGGGAACGGGTAAAACGGCCATTGCTGAAGGGATTGCACACCGTATCATCAACGGCGATGTTCCCGAGAATTTGAAAACAAAGCAGATTTTTTCTCTTGACATGGCCGCGCTGATTGCGGGCGCCAAATACAAGGGTGAGTTTGAAGAGCGTCTGAAATCGGTTGTGAACGAAGTTCAAAAGAGCGATGGTGAAATCGTTCTCTTCATTGATGAGATTCACACGTTGGTGGGCGCCGGAGGAGGAGAAGGTGCGATGGATGCTGCTAACATCCTCAAGCCTGCCTTGGCGCGCGGAGAGTTGCGTGCTATCGGAGCCACAACACTGAACGAGTATCAGAAATATTTCGAAAAGGATAAAGCCCTCGAGCGTCGTTTTCAGAAAGTCATGATTGACGAGCCCGATCGCGATGCGGCGATTTCTATCCTGCGCGGATTGAAGGACAAATACGAGAACCACCACAAGGTACAAATCAAAGACGACGCAATCATTGCCGCGGTAGAACTTTCACAGCGTTACATCACCGATCGCTTTTTGCCGGATAAGGCCATCGATTTGATTGATGAAGCGGCTTCGAAACTGCGCATGGAGATCAATTCCAAACCAATGGAGCTGGATGAGATCGAGCGAAAAATCATGCAGCTCGAAATCGAACGTGAGGCCATCAAGCGCGAAGGCGACGAGGTGAAGTTGAACGACCTCAACAAGCTCATCGGGGACATGACCGAGGAGCGTAATGCACTCGCGGCGAAGTGGCAAAGTGAGAAGGATGTGGTTGAAACGATTCAAACCGCGAAGGCAATGGTCGAAGAGCTCAAATTGCAAGCCGAGCAAGCCGAGCGCGAGGGCAACTACGGACTCGTGGCGGAGATTCGCTACGGACGCATCAAGGAGCAGGAACAGCGAATTGAAGAGGGACGTATGAAGTTGCAGGAACTCCAGGCAACATCCAAGATGCTCAAAGAGGAAGTAGATCCGGAAGAAATTGCGGATGTGGTTTCGCGCTGGACAGGCATTCCCGTCAAGGCATTGGTGGAAAGTGAGCGCGCGAAACTCTTGCGACTGGAAGAAGAATTGGGCAAGCGTGTGGTTGGTCAGCATGAAGCCATCGCCGCGCTCAGCGATGCGGTGCGCAGAAGCAGGGCAGGATTGAGCGATGAACGCAAGCCCATAGGTTCGTTTATTTTCCTCGGCACAACAGGTGTTGGAAAAACAGAATTGGCCAAGGCGCTGAGCGAGTTTTTGTTTAGCGATGAAAACGCCATGACGCGCATCGATATGAGCGAGTACCAGGAGCGTCACACGGTGAGCCGTCTTGTGGGAGCGCCTCCCGGATACGTGGGTTACGATGAAGGCGGGCAGCTTACGGAGGCGGTGCGCAGAAAACCATATTCGGTCATCTTGTTGGATGAAATCGAAAAGGCGCACCCCGATGTATTCAATGTATTGCTGCAAGTATTGGACGACGGTCGCTTGACGGATTCCAAAGGACGATTGGTCAACTTCAAGAATACGATTGTGATAATGACCAGCAATCTCGGATCACAGATTATTCAGGAGAATTACGAGAAGGCGAAAGACCCGGAAGATGCCGAGTTGTTTGAGCGCACCAAACTGGATGTGATGATGGTACTCAAGTCGTCGCTTCGTCCGGAGTTCATCAACCGCGTGGATGAGGTCATCATGTTCACACCGCTGGGTAAGCATCAAATCGAGAACATCGTCAAGTTGCAGCTGCATCTGTTGGCCGAGCGCTTGATCAAGTCTGAAATCGAAATGGTGGTGACACCGGATGCGTTGAGTTATCTCGCTGCGAAGGGCTTTGATCCGCAATATGGCGCCCGCCCCGTGAAGCGCACTATTCAGAAGGAAGTCATGAATGAGTTGTCGAAGTATATCCTGAGCGGAAAGATTGATAAATCGGAAGCCGTTGTGCTCGATGTCTTCGACGGACAGATGGTTTTCAGAAAGAAAATTGATGAGGAAGCGTTGATTGAAGTGTAATCATCGCTAGGGTTTAATAAACAGTGAATGTAAAAAGGCAAGTGAACCGTTTCACATGCCTTTTTGTTTGCATTGCATTAAAACACCCTTATGAAAAAAAACCACTACGTTTTTGTTGTTCTCACTGCGATTGTTTTTGGCTTGATGAGCATGACCTCCAACAATGCCGAATACTCAGCCGGTAAAGCAGGATCCAATGGTTCACCCGGAGAAGGTACCTGTGCGTCGGGAAGCTGCCACAACTCGTTTACGCTCAACAGCGGTCTGGGTGATGTGGCCGTTGTCGTAACAGGATTAGTTGGAGGGAATCAATATATACCCGGTCAGACTTACAACGTGAGTGTCACGGTATCTCAAAATGGGTTTGGTCTGTTTGGGTTTGGATTGGAATCGTTACAAAGTTCGGGTGCGAATGCCGGAACGTTTACGCCGGGGGAGGGTTCTCACATACTCAATGCGAATGTGGGGGGGAACTCACGAGCAACGATTGCACACCAGGACAACTCAGGATTTTCAACCGGAAGCAAAACATGGAGTTTCACATGGACGGCCCCCGTTACGCCCATTCCGGTTACCTTCTATGCTGCCGGAAATGCTGCTAATAATAACGGAGGTGATGGCGGAGATTACATCTACACCACGTCGTTGGAGTTGATGCCTGCCCCAGCATTGGAAGCGCCGGTTATTCAATACACGGATGATTTGGTGATTTGTGAGGGGCAATCCATAACGCTCAGCATTGATCCACAACCGGGAATTTCCTACAACTGGCAGAATGCTCTGGGAGCAGTGGTCAGCAGCGGCGAAATATTCATTGCAAGTGAAGCCGATTGTTACACAGTTACTGCATCGGATGATAATAGTTCGGCAACGTCAGAAACCGTATGCGTTTCAGTGGATGTGGTTAATTCGAATTTCTCCGGACTCGCTCCCATGTATTGCGTAGGAGATGGTCCGGTAACGTTAATACCTGAAGTTGATGGTGGTGTTTTCTCCGGACCCGGCGTGCAGGGCAATGTTTTCGATCCCTCACAGGTTCCCGTGGGTGATTTTCAAGTTGGGTATACCGTGACTACCGCCTCAGGTTGTGAATTCACCTTGACGCAAGCGGTGAGTGTTCGCGAAATACTACCCGCCGACTTTGTGGATTTGAATGATGTGTATTGCTCCACAGATGCACCTGTTCTTCTCAATCCTCTTACAAGTGAGGGCGATTTCACGGGGCCTGTTTTGTCGGATGTATTCGACCCAAACATTGCTCCCGGCATCTACGATATCACCTATACAACCGGCTCGGGTGTGTGCAGCGCAAGCATTACGCAGACGGTAGAAGTGCTGGCATCGGAGAGTAGCGATTTTTACATCTTTCCGGCATTTTGTGCAAGCTCTCCGGTGGATCAAATGATTCCTGAGGTACCGGGAGGGGTGTTCACGGGCACGGGTGTTTCAGGTGATGTGTTCGATCCTGCAACTGCTCTGCTGGGCGATAATGATATTACCTACACGCTGACACAAGCGAACGGGTGTATTTCTGTCACCACCCAAACGGTGGAGGTCTTTGCGGTTGCCAATAGTGATTTCACCGGACTTGAGCCAATCTCGTGCACTACAGCAGGACTTGTAGAGTTGGTTCCTGTTTCCCTTGGAGGAATATTCAGTGGCCCGGGTGTGAGCGGTTCTGTTTTCGATCCTGTGGCTGCGGGCGTTGGTCAGCATACCATTCTGTACGACATCAACCTGGGCGATTGTCAATCGGAAACGCAAGTGACAACACTTGTAGTCGAAGGTCCTGTGGCCGACATTACTGTCGCGGGCGACCTCATGTCGGCTTCGGCCGCGCAGCAAGGCGCTACCTACCAATGGTGGAACTGCGATAATCAGATGCCGGTGGAGGGAGCAACATCGGCGGAGTTTACGATTACAGACCCAAGCCAAAACGGTACTTATGCTGTAGCGGTCACCTTGAACGGCTGTGAAGCGATGAGCGAATGTGTGCTATTGTTGATAGAAAGCGTGGATGAAGTGCAGCAGGATTGGTCGGCCGGTATTTTCCCAAATCCGGCGAATACGATGTTGACGGTTTGGAGCTCGCGCCCGGCAACCTGCGCGATTTACAATTCGGTGGGATCGCGCGTATCGTCGTTTGCTATTGCGGCAACGCAGCGTGCGATAGAAGTGGGTGAGTTGCCTTCCGGACTCTATCATGTCGTATTGGATGACGGTACATCCCTGCGCAATCACACTTTGCTTATCGAGCACTAATATTTTTTCAGAAAAAATGAAACCTTCAAAACACTGCCGGCGTATTAAACCCGTGATTTGTTTTTTTGGTTAAACATTGGATTTGGTTAAGTGAGAAGGCCTCCCCAGCGGGAGGCCTTTTCATTTAGGGCCAGCCCCAATTCGCCCACCCCTCACCTTCGTCTACTCCCGTCGTCTCGGACGCACTGCTGTGCGTCCCCTCCGCAATAAGCCCCTCCCTAGTTTGCAAAGGCTTGGCCATAGCACTCACGCAGCGCGTCCAATTTTTTTTATCGCAAAACGTAACCTTCGTTTCTCCCCCCCCGTTATAAGGGTGTATTTCATCGGAAATGACTGATTAAAAATCAACGATATTGAAGAGTACTCTCTGATTAAGAGTAGTTAAGGTTAATTAAGGTTAAGCAAGCGGATAGCCCCTGAAACGTCGGGGGCTATTCTTTTTGTATTCGGTTGGTCGGCGGGCGAACGGCGGTATTATCGATTATTGCTTATACTTGCCGTTCATCACTCACCATTAAACCAAAAGATCTATGTCAAGCGTCTGGAGAAAAAAGCCCATTTCTGCCTTCCATGCGGAGGCCGGTAAAAGCGAACTCAAGCGAATTCTGAGCAAATGGGGACTTACTTCCCTCGGTATTGGCGCCATCATCGGTGGCGGTATTTTCACCCTTACCGGTATCGCGGCTCATGATCATGCTGGGCCGGCATTGGCTCTTTCGTTTGTGATTGCGGGCGTGGGCTGTTTGTTCGCCTCGCTCTGTTATGCCGAGTTTGCTTCGGTGTTACCCGTGGAAGGTTCTGCTTATGCTTATGCCTACGGAACAGTGGGTGAGCTCTTCGCCTGGTTCATCGGTTGGAACCTGATTCTCGAATACATGATGGGTGCAACCACCGTGGCGGTGGCATGGAGCGGATATTTCTCCAAACTCCTGCACATGTTTGGCCTACACATACCCGATTGGTTGAATAATGATCCTTTTACTTACGGCAGTTTTGCCTTCAATCTTCCGGCATTTTTGATTACGTGGTTGGTTACCGGAATCCTCATCAAGGGGATTAAGGAAGCGGCCAGCACCAACAACCTCATTGTGATTTTGAAAGTGGCTGTGGTGCTGTTCGTTATCATCGCCGGTGCTTTTTATGTGAATCCTGAAAACTGGACACCGTTCATTCCTGCAGAACAACCGATTCTGGACGCGGCAGGAAATCCAACGGGCGATGTCAACTTCGGTTTTGGTGGTGTGCTCACGGCAGCGACTATCGTGTTCTTCGCCTACATCGGTTTCGATGCGGTGAGTACGCAAGCAGGGGAGGCCATTAATCCGAAGAAGGATGTGCCGTTCGCAATTATTGCATCACTGGTTATCTGTACGATTCTCTACATCTTGGTTTCACTCGTGCTCACGGGTATGGTTCCATACAGCACGCTTGATTTGAAAGCACCGGTAGCTTCGGCCTTCTCGGGGGCGGGAATCAGTTGGGCGGTGTATCCGATTACGATTGCAGCCGTGGCCGGTCTGACCTCGGTAATGCTCGTGATGATGCTCGGACAAACGCGCATTTTCTTCGGTATGGCGAAAGACGGTTTGTTACCACGCGGCATTTTTGGTTCGCTGCACCCAAAGTTCAAAACACCTTACAAGAGCACTGTTCTCGTGGGATTGATTGTGTCTATTGTAGCCGCTGTCACTCCCATCAACAACATCTCAGAAATGTGTTCGATGGGAACACTGTTGGCCTTCTCAATGGTGTGCCTCGCTGTACTCATCCTGCGCAAGCGCGAACCGAATTTGGAGCGTCCGTATAAAACACCGATGGTCAACATCATCGCCCCACTCGGTGTACTCTTCAACATCTTCCTCATGACGCAAGTGCGCATCCACACGTGGTACGCGTTTCTCGTTTGGGGATCATTGGGAGTGCTGGTGTATTTCGCGTATAGCAAGCGCAATAGCAATTTGGAGAAGAGGTAAGGACTGGGGACTGGGGACTGAGTACTGGGGACTGGGGACTGGGGACTGGGTGCTGAGGACTAGTAACTTAGGACTGGGAGCGTTGAGGACCTTGCTATTGGTTTCATTTAGTAGTGCTATCCCCTTGATCGGTAAACTTCGCTTTGGCAAACTGACCGATAACCAAAAAATATTCATTCACCTCACTCAAGTCCCCAGTCTCCAGTACTCAGTACTCATTTACTGCTCTTCGGGCATTTCTTACAACGCTTCCCGTGCTTATACTTCTTACAGCATTCTTTCTTTTTAGCACATGCTTGAGCCGCGGCGATTTGCATGACAATGCAAGTGCTCTTAGATGAAGGGATGGCGCATGGGCTCATGTGTCAAAAGTCCGGGGTTTGATGGGTGGTGGCAATACCGTGTTTCGGGTAGAATTTTTTTAAGGGCGAGGGACGAGGGACGAAGGGCGAGCGAAGCCGAGGCCATTATGATTCGCAAGCGGCCCGGTCCCCGAGCGGAGTCGAGGGGCGACAAGTCCTTCCGCATGCGGACACGGCCTCACCCCCAACCCCTCTCCACAGGAGAGGGGAGCAGGGCAGGTGTGGCACACCTCGCCACTCGCACTCCGCCACCTCTCATTCTCATTCTCATTCTCGCTCTGGAATTTTTTTTAGAATGAGAGCGAGAAAGAGAAACAGAATGAAGGGTTCCGCCGATCACTCCCACTGCCCAGTCCTCAGTCCCTAGTCCCCAATCTCCTCGCCACTTCCCCCGCCAAACTATCCATCCGTGAAAACGCAAACCAGCGCTTGCCAAGGTCCTTGATGGAGGCGCCAATGTGGTAGAGTTCGTTGCCATCGATGAGCAAAAAGCGATCGTGAACCTGTCTGATTCTGTTAATGATTATGGGTGGGTATTGCGCATTGTGCTTGGTCAGATCAAGCTGCAGCGAGGCCGGAACGCGCTCCGTGTAAATGGTGGCACTCACATTCGCCCGCCTCTTGGCTAGTTGCATGAGCACCGTGTGGTCGATGTAGTTGTCGATAAGTACAATGGACTGCTTTGCCTTTTGCACGATATCGCTGAAGAAAGCATAAGCATCGAAGATTTGATTTTCGAAGAAGATGCCTTGTTTCGGAAGCTCTTGCTGAGCAATGAATTGATTGATTTCATTGAACTTCGTTTCATATCCGAGCATTTTCTTTTCAATCGTATTCATTCGCTCGAGCATGAGGTTGCCATTGAGCAGGTTTCTGCGCAGCATTACAAAGACTTCTATAATGTCAATACTAACCGCAATCGCTTTGTCAGATTTGATTACCGCCGACAGCATGGCAACACCTAGTTCCGAGTATACAGTGGGAGCATACTTGCTGTGTGTGCCTTTTCCAATGTTTCCTTTTTCTAAGGTCACAAATTGTGACCTTAGAGTGATGCATTCCTCCTCAAGTAAGGTGAATGCGAAGCTTTCCGGAAATCGTTCTTTATTGCGTTTATAGGCTTGGTTAAGCGCTTTCGTGGTTACTCCATAAAGCTCGGCGAGGTGCCGGTCTAGCATGACCTGAACATCGCGAAAGGTGAAAATGTGGTTTTCTATGTGCGATACAATAGCTTTTTCCATGCTGCGAAACTGCGAGCAGTCGGTGACATAAAAAACCAATAAATTATTCCGGATATGGGAATAGTTAAATGGTAAAATAGTGAAATGGTGAAATAGTGAAATAGTGAAATGGTAAAATAGTGAAATGGTGAAATATTACAGCCACTCGCCACTCGCCATTCGCCCTTCGCCACTCGCCACTATATTAGCCCATTGAATAACCAACCCTCAACCCCCATGGACACCTTTTCCTTCAATCGTATCGCACGCGTGCTTGCAGCATGCATGGCATTTGCAGCACTTGCGTTTATTGTTTCGTGTAAGAAAGATGAGGATGACACCAACACCCCTCCGGATAACAACACCCCAACACCGGGAACGCTGGTGGGAAGCAGCCGCACAGTGGATGTGGTAGGGCAGGTGTTTGATGAAAGCGGTAATCCGCTTACAGGTGCCACGGTGCAGGCGGGCTATGGGGCGCAGTCTACGCTCACGGATGAGCGCGGATTTTTTCGCTTGCTCGACATCGCGGGGTTTGAAAATATCGCGCTGGTGAAAGTGTCGAAGGCAGGTTACTTCGATGGCTCGCGCTCGTTTGTGCCTACCGACGGACAAAACCGCGTGCGCATTGCGCTGCTGGCGAAGAACGATGCCGGCAGTTTCAATGCAGCCTCGGGCGGACAGGTGAGTTTGGAAAACGTGACCATTGACTTTACACCCGGCAGCATTGCGCTCAACGGTCAGCCTTATAGCGGCAATGTGCATGTGGCCATCAACAGCATCGATCCTTCCGATAGGTGGAACATGTCGCAGCAAATGCCCGGTAGTTTGGTGGGGGCCAACGGCCAGCATTTCGACGTGCTGCGCTCACTAGGCATGGCCGGAGTAGAACTCACCGACGACAGTGGTCAGGAATTGCAACTGCTCTCAGGCAACTCCGCTACGGTGCGTTTTGAAGTGCCTGCTTCCTTGCTGGCCGATGCACCGAGTTCGATTCCACTCTGGCATTACAGCGAAAGCCAAGGCTATTGGGTGCGCGAAGGCGAGGCTACGCTCAGCGGCAACGTGTACGAAGGGGAAGTGTCGCACTTTTCCTTTTGGAACTGCGATATTCCTGCCGAGGCAGTGATGTTTACGCTCACCTTACTCGACGATGCCCACGGTGGTAGTGCTAATCCGATTGAAGGTGCGCACGTGGTCATTACCAGCACGGTATTTGGTCCACGCGATGGCTACACGGATTCCAACGGCGTGGTTTCCGGTCTTATTCCGGCCAACGAAGTGTTGGAAGTAAGCGTATACATCATTTGCGGCAACAGCGAAGTGCTGGTATACACAGCAAGCATAGGTCCCCTTACAGCCGATTACAACACTACTTGGAGCATCACCAATTTACCTAACGTGGCGTTGGTGCAAGGCCAGTTGCTCAATGCCTCTGGAACTCCTGTTGCGGGCTATGTGTATTTGGAAAGCGGTGGTTTTGTGTCTACAGAAGATGGCTCCTATGAGTTGCTGGCATGCACCGGTAGCGATGCGGTGAGTGGTTGGTATTATGAGGGAAATGACCTTTGCACAAGTAATGCGCAAGCAGTGACGCTCGCAGCCGGCGTGAACACGGTGGATGTGAACGTGCTCGATTGTGTTACCTATGGCCAACCGGGCGCAGGCGGTACCGACCAAGAGAACGACGCATTCACCTCGGTCATCATCGGCTCGCAAGAGTGGATGAGTGAAAACTTGAGTGTAGCGACCTATCGTGATGGCACGCCCATACCGCAGGTAACCGACCCAACGGAATGGGAGAGTCTCACCACCGGTGCATGGTGCTGGTACATGAATGATAGCGTGAACTATGCAGCTAGCTATGGTCGATTATACAACTGGTATGCGGTAGTAGGAATTTGGGACGCAGCATCAGAAGCCGATCCTGCGCTGCGCAAGCAACTAGCGCCGGTCGATTGGCATGTGCCTAGCGATGTTGAATGGAGCACCATGATTAATTTCTTGGATCCAACGGCTGACGGAGGGAATAACACAAACATCGCAGGTGGCATGATGAAAACCACGGGAACTATTGAAGACGTCACAGGCTTATGGTATGCTCCTAACGAAATGGCCAGCAATGTAAGCGGTTTTTCGGGGGCTCCAGGGGGCCTCCGCCAAGTCGATGGAGCTTACGAAGCCATTGGCTACTTCGGTTACTGGTGGAGTTCTTCAGAGCTCGATTCTTTCAACGCGTGGCTTCGCGGCCTGTATCAATTCGTTGGCGAGGCCGAAAGATTCAGCCTCGCTAAGCCTTACGGTTTTTCTGTTCGTTGCCTCAGGGATTGACCCTGCGTGAAACAGCTTGGCACAACCCACGCCTTTAGCCGTGGGAAATCGATGAACGCTGAGTTCGTGTTATTTGTTGTTATATGAGGTGCTCATTTTTCAGTGCCCTTGAAAGAGATGGTGGGTTTGGTGATCGCACCTCGGCTCCGCTCGGTGACCGCCGGCGTCGGCCGAGCGAAGCCGAGGCCATTATTATTCGCAAGTGGCCTGGTCCCCGAGCGCAGCCGAGGGGCGCTATGCACCGCGCCCTTCACCCTTCGCTCTTGCGCTCCGGGCCTCACCCCCAACCCCTCTCCACAGGAGAGGGGAGCAGGGCAGGTGTGGCGCGCCTCGCCACTCGCCCTTCGCCAACCCTCATTCTCATTCTCTTTCTGTTTCTCGCTCTGGAATTTTTTTAAGAATGAGAGCGAACACTCGCCGTCACTCGTCACTCGCCACTGGCCATTCGCCACTATTGAGTGTCGCCCCGCTGGGGCTCTTTGGCCATCCTTGTCCTTGTAGCTAGTAACATGTCGTCCTTACGGGGCTGCTGAAAGGCGAGGGTGTTCCCATGAGAGCATCGGTCCCTCGGCTCCGCTCGGGAACCGGGAGCTCTGACTATGTTGAGCACCTCGGCTCCGCTCGGTGACCGCCGGCGTCGGCCGAGCGAAGCCGAGGCCATTATTCTTCGCAAGCGGTCCGGTCCCCGAGCGGAGCCGAGGGGTGCTATGCACCGCGCCCTTCGCCCTTCGCCCTTGCGCTCCGGGCCTCACCCCCAACCCCTCTCCACAGGAGAGGGGAGCAGGGCAGGTGTGGCGCGCCTCGCCACTCGCCCTTCGCCAACCCTAATTCTCATTCTCTTTCTGTTTCTCGCTCTGGAATTTTTTTTAGAATGCGAGCGATCTCTCGCCCCCACTCGTCACTCGTCACTCGTCACTCGCCACTCGCCACTTCTGAGTGCCGCCCCGCTGGGGCTCTTTGGCCATCCTTGTCCTTCTAGCTAGTAACATGTTGCCCCTACGGGGCTGCTGAAAGGCGAGGGTGTTCCCATGAGAGTATCGGTCCCTCGGCTCCGCTCGGGAACCGAGAGCTCTGATTAGGTTGAGCACCTCGGCTCCGCTCGGTGACCGCCGGCGTCGGCCGAGCGGAGCCGAGGCCATGATTATTCGCAAGTGGCCCGGTCCCCGAGCGTAGTCGAGGGGCCCTTAGCCCACCCTAATTCTGTTTCTCATTCTCCTTCTCGCTCTGGAATTTTTTTAAGAATGAGAGCGAGAAAGGAAACAGAAAGCAAACGGTCAACGCTATTTAGGCATCGGTCCCCAGTCCTCAGTCCCCACTCCCCACTCCCCAGTCCCCGCCCCATTGTTAGCACTTTAACACTCGCCCTCCCGATTCACCCGAGAACCGCCGTTTCTTTGCACCCTGCGGATCATTCAGCGTCCGTGAAATTGCTAGTGGAAAATTTGCGCATTCATCCGGGTACTATCCAAACACTGCCGGTGTTTGAAGTGGTCGAAAAGGGTTACTTGCTGGGAAGCGAGGAAGATTATGTATTCATCGGCCGCCGTGAACTCAAGCCTAAAACCGAACCCGGTACCGAGGTGGAAGTCTTCACCTACTACAACGAAGAACGCAACCTCGAGGCGACCACTCAGCTGCCTTCGCTGCAAGTAGGAGAGGTGGGATGCTACCGCGTACTCAGTTCCAACAGCATCGGTTCGTTCATCAGCATCGGTACACGCCGCGACATTCTCATTCCGCACGCCGAACAACTGGAGAGCCTCGAAGATGGTCGCATGGCCCTGGTCATCCTGCTCGATGACCCTGAAAACCGCAGGCTCTACGCCACGACCAAACTCAATCGCCACCTGCGCGGACGCGAAATCCCCTACAAGCGCGGCGATGAGGTCATCATGACCATTGCCGAGAAAATCGAAATCGGCCGTCGTGTTATTATCGATGGCAAATATGTAGGTGCGTTATTCCGCCAGGAAATGACCGACAACGTGCGCCTCGGTGAGAAAATCAAAGGCTACGTGCGCAAGGTCGAAGGCAAAGACATCGTGGTGAGCATGCAACGCGAAGGCATGGAACTGCTCGATGACGCCAAAGTGAAAATCATGAACTACCTTGAGGCCAACGGCGGTTACGTGCGCCTCAACGACGATACCGATCCCGAGGAAATCAAATTGCGCCTGCACATGTCGAAGAAGACTTTTAAAAAGTCCGCAGGCATGCTCTTCAAAGAAGGCAAAATCCTCCTCACCAAATTCGGAATCAAAATCAACAAAACAGGCGAAATACCCGAGGAGTGGTCGCAGCACAAGATGCTCGCTGCCGAAGAAGATGACAGCCCCACTCCGATGGACCGTAAGCCAAAGCCTGCCCCCAAACCCAAGGAGGAGGCAGAGTGGGTCGATAAGCCGTTTGTTCCCAAGGCACGTCCAGCGAAGTCAGACGCACCCGCTCGCGCACCCCGACGTGATGATGCCCCTCCACGCGAGCGTGCGCCAAGGAGAGAGGATGCTCCAAGGCAGGATGATGCACCCCGCAGAGAAGCATCGACGCCCGCACCGGATGATAAAAAGCCTCGCAAAACCCTAACGTTTAAAGGCAAGCAATAAGCACTATGGGATGGTCAGACATCACCTCCTTCTTTGCGTTTGACCCCAAAGCGCCCTTCATTTTTACGGCGCTCAACTTTTGGATTTTCCTGGCCCTGGTGCTGCTGGTCGATGGTTTCATTCACCGCCGCCGTGCCTTGCGTCACACCTTTCTGTTTGTCGCCAGTATTTTCTTTTACTACAAAACAACAGGACTGTTTTTCATCCTGCTGCTGTTCACGGCGATCTGGGATTTTTTAGTCGGAAAAAAAATCTACGTCAAGCGCAACGCCGCCGCCAAGAAGCGCTGGCTGGCCATGAGCATTTTGATGAATCTGGGGGTGCTCTTCTATTTCAAGTACGCCTATTTCTTTACCGATATCTACAACAGCATGACGGGCAGTCAAGGCACTGTCTTCAACGCGCTGGCCTATTGGAGCAACGGCTTTTTCGGAACACACTTCGAAGTCGATAAGATCATCCTGCCCATCGGTATTTCGTTTTTCACGTTTCAAAGCATCAGTTACACGGTGGAGGTTTATCGCGGAACCCTAAAACCCGTTAAGCAATTCTCCGACTTTGCCTTCTTCGTCACCTTCTTCCCACAATTGGTTGCAGGTCCCATTGTGCGCTCGACCGATTTTATTCCGCAACTCTACAAGCCCTACCAACTCACCAAACACGAGTGGGGACTCGCAGTCTTCTGGATCCTCAACGGCCTGATGAAAAAAATTCTCCTGGCCGATTACCTCGCGGTCAACTTCATCGATCGTGTTTTTGCCAAGCCGGATTCCTACACGGGCTTCGAAAATCTCATGGCCATTTACGGCTACAGCTTGCAGGTCTATGCCGATTTCTCCGGCTACACCGACATGGCCATAGGTGTGGCCTTGCTCATGGGTTTTCACCTTACCAAGAATTTCAATTCGCCTTACAAGGCCGTCAACGTGGCCGATTTCTGGCGCCGCTGGCACATGTCGCTCTCCAATTGGCTGCGCGATTACCTCTACATCCCACTCGGTGGTAACAAGGCGGGGTCGGTCGGAACGTATTTCGCGATGACCATCATCGTGTTGGTTGTCGCCGGTTTAGCTTCTTCATGGATGGTGGTTGCCGTAGCTGCGGCAGTGATGGCCATCGCCTTGCTCATCGCGCAATGGGTGAAGTCCTTCGCCTCGTGGCTGACCACCAACCTCAACCTCATGATTACGATGATCGTGGGCGGCTTGTGGCATGGCGCAAGTTGGAACTTCATCATCTGGGGCGCGCTCAACGGTTTCGCGTTGGTGTTTTACAAGCTGTGGAAGAAAATCAGTCCCTGGGAGAACCATAAAGACAAATGGTGGGTGCGCGGATGGGCTATTTTCCTGACCTTCTCGTTCATCACCCTCACGCGGGTGTGGTTCCGCGCCGGAAGTAACACATCCTGGACAGGCCTCAACGAAGAGCACGACATCTGGAGCGAGTTCCTTTCAGCCACCAGCATGCTTGAACAAATCTTCTTTCACATGGATTGGTCGGTGGCGCCTGATGTATTGTGGGGCTATGCGAATGTGTTTCTCGTATTCGCGCTGGGTATGATCATCCATTGGCTTCCGGCATCATGGAAAGAAAACTACCGTGCACGCTTTGCATCACTGCCCATACCGGCCATTGCGGTCATATCGCTGGGCGTGATTTTCTTCGCGTATCAGGTCATGTCGGCCGATATGCATCCTTTTATCTATTTCCAGTTTTAAGCGGCATTTTTCCGCGTCCTGTATAGCTTTTGATTCTATTTTTGCTCTCCGCCTGCCACAATAATTGGTCTGCGGAACAACCATTACACTATGCAGCAAACGCAGACGAAACCGGGCAATGTATCCCATCTTCTTAGTCAGCTCAACGAGTCGGCCACGCTGGCCATGGCGCGCTTGAGCCGCGAATTGGCGCAGCAAGGCCATCCGATTGTGAGCCTTTCATTGGGCGAACCCGATTTCAATACGCCGGAGTTTATCAAGGATGCCGCTAAGAAGGCGCTCGATGAAAACATCACCCACTACCCACCGGTGAATGGTATCCCGGAAGTACGCAAAGCCATAGCTGAAAAATTTCAGCGCGACAATGGTCTTCCATACACTGCCGATCAAATCGTGGTGTCAACAGGAGCCAAGCAGGCCATCGCTAATACTATTTATGCTTTGGTGAATCCGGGCGATGAGGTCATCATGCCAAGCCCGTTTTGGGTGAGTTATGCTGAAATGGTGCGTCTGGTCGGCGGCATTCCCGTATTGCTGCCTGCGCCCGTTGAACAGGATTTTAAAATTACTGCGGCGCAACTTGAAAAGGCGATCAATGATAAAACGAAGTTGATCATTTATTCATCACCGTGTAATCCCACGGGTTCGGTGTATAGTCGCAGCGAACTGGAAGCCTTTGCCGAGGTTATCCTGCGTAAAGAGGAGCTCTACGTCATCAGCGATGAGATTTACGAGCACATCAACTTCAGCGGAAAAACGGCGAGCATCGCCGCTATTCCGGGCATGATGGACCGCACCATTACGGTGAACGGCGTGTCGAAAGCCTTCGCTATGACAGGCTGGCGTATTGGTTTCATCGGTGCACCAAAATGGATTGCCGATGCCTGCAACAAAATGCAAGGACAAATCACCAGCGGTGCCAACAGCATTGCGCAAATGGCTACTAAAGCGGCGATGGAAGCCGATCCTGAAGTCATTGCTCCGATGATTGAAACCTTCCGCAAGCGCCGTGATCTGGTATATACGCTTTTGAGCGAAATCCCCGGATTGAAAATCAATAAACCCGAAGGCGCGTTTTATTTCTTCCCCGATGTGTCTTCGTATTTCGGCAAACGCAACGGCGATGATGTCATTCACAACGCCACTGATTTGTCGATGTACTTGCTCAAGACCGAACACGTTGCGCTCGTTACCGGTGACGCTTTTGGTGATCCCAATTGCATTCGCATCAGCTATGCAACAGCGGAAGAAACGTTGAAGGAAGCATTGAAGCGCATTGCCCGCGGACTGGCAACATTGAAATAGTTTTCTATCGATGACAACAAACGAGATCAACGCACTCTTTGAAAAGTTCAACACACTCACTGCTTTGATTGTGGGTGATGTCATGATTGACGCTTACTACTGGGGAAAGGTGGAGCGCATTTCACCGGAGGCGCCTGTGCCGATTGTGCAAGTGCAGCAGCGCGAGAATCGTTTGGGCGGCGCCGCTAACGTGGCGTTAAACGTGAAGATGCTCGGCGCAAAGGCCATCATTGCATCGGTCGTTGGTGATGGCACAAAAGGCGATGTGTTTCGTTCTACGTTGAAGGAAAACGGTTTTACTACTGAAGGCATCATAGATTCTCCTGAACGCATGACCACGGTGAAAACCCGCGTCATTAGCCAAGGCCATCATCTGCTGCGCATCGATGAAGAAAATACCAATCCGCTTTCTTCCACCGATGAACGTCATCTGTTGGATTGCATTCGTACTATCCTCGAGCGTCAAAAAATTGATGTCATCATATTCGAAGATTACAACAAGGGCGTGCTCACCGAAAAGGTCATCGCGCAAGTGCTGACCTGGGCCAATGAGCGTTCCATTCCAACTGCCGTTGATCCCAAGAAGGAGAATTTCTTTGCCTATAACGGCGCCTCCCTTTTCAAACCGAATCTCAAAGAATTGCGGGAAGGTGTGAAGATGGAGTTTGATAAAAATGATTTCAAAGCGCTTCAAAGTGCCATCCTCAAACTGGAAGCTTCCCTGAAGAATGACGTGACCATGGTGACGCTTTCTGAACTGGGAGTTGCTACCAAGACCGCCGACGGTTTTCATCACGAGAAGGCGCATCCGCGCGAAATCCTGGATGTAAGCGGTGCCGGTGATACTGTAATTAGCGTAGCCGCATTGGCGATGGCTGCAGGCGCTGAACCTACAACCTACACTGCCCTTGCGAATATCGCCGGAGGATTGGTATGTGAGAAGGTGGGCGTTGTGCCCATTGACAAGGAGTTGCTACGCGCAGAGGCGTTGACGAAAATGATTGACGAACAAATCGTGCTCTAATTCTGTTTATCGAGCGTGCAAGAAGTAAAACCGTATTCAGCCCAGGGAGAAAAGAAGCAGCAGGTGGCTGAGATGTTCAACAACATCTCTCATTCTTACGACTTCCTCAATCACTTTTTTTCACTCGGCATCGATGTGTTGTGGCGCAAGAAAGCCATTCGAATTCTCAAGAAAAAAAATCCGAAGCTTATTCTGGATGTCGCCACCGGCACAGCCGATTTCGCCATTGAAGCCATTCGCATGAAAATGCCCGATGCCAAAGTGGTTGGCGTGGACATTAGCGCCGGTATGCTGGAGGTTGGTCGCAAGAAAATCGCCAAGCGCGGTATGGGCGACCAAATTGTTTTGCAACTGGCGGACTCCGAGAATTTACCTTTTAGCGATCATCATTTCGATGCGTTCACGGTCGCTTTCGGGGTGCGCAATTTTCAAAACTTGAGCAAGGGAATGAGTGAAATGCTGCGCGTGTTGAAGCCCGGTGGAACGGGCATCATCATCGAGTTTTCACGTCCAACGAAGTTCCCGATCAAGCAACTCTTCACGTTTTATTTCAAATACATCATGCCCGGTATTGGTAAGCTGGTTTCCAAGGATAGCCGCGCTTACACCTATTTACCGGAATCCGTGGATGCTTTTCCTGCGGGAAAGAAATTCACCGATCTCATGGAAAGTCTCGGTTATAAGGATTGCCAGTGCATTCCCCTCAGCGGCGGAATTGCCAGTATTTACATCGGCGTAAAATGAAGGTAGAAGCCTTGCCATCCGTTCTCTCGGGCAGGGTTGCGGCGCCCGGCAGCAAGAGTGATGCGCAGCGCATTGTGGCGTGTGCGTTGCTTTCCAAAGGCACCACCACCATTCGTTCATTTCCGAATAGCGACGATTGCAATGCCGCGTTGCAAGTGGCCCAGGATCTTGGTGCTGTGATCACACGCACAGGCAACACAGTGGAAATTAAGGGCGGCTTTCCGCACGCATTTGCCTCCGGGATTCGCAACCCGAAAGAAATGATTGATTGCGGTGAATCAGGTCTTGCCTCGCGCATGTTCCTGTCGATTGCGGCGTTGTATGAGCAGCCCATCACCGTGAAAGGTCATGCTACCTTACTAGGTCGACCATTCGATGATCTCATTGAAGCATTGAGCAGCGCCGGTGTGAGCGTGCAAAGTGATGAAGGCTGTCTACCCATCACGGTTTGTGGCCCACTGCACGGCGGTACAATAACCTTGAATGCATCCGTCTCTTCGCAATACCTGACGGGCTTGCTGATAGCGGCCTCGCGCGCATCCGATCCGATTACGGTGAAGGCGGTGGATTTGAAAAGCAAGCCTTATGTCGGTTTAACGATTCAAATTCTGCAGCGGTTTGGAGTGGATATCACCCATGATACCGCGTTCACTGAGTTTCATATCAAGCCTAAGGCGATTAGCGGCATCGACATCACCGTGCCCGGCGATTGGAGCGGCGCTGCTTTTCTGCTGGTAGCAGGGGCGCTGTGTGCAGAGCAAGGTGTGACGGTCGATAACCTCGATGCGCAATCCGCTCAAGCAGATCGGGTGATTTTGGATGTGCTAAAATTGGCGGGCGTGCGATTCAGAATTCAGGACTCAAGCATCACCGTATGGGAGTCGGAGATTCAGGCCTTCGAATTTGATGCAACGGATTGTCCCGATTTGTTTCCACCACTGGCGGTACTCGCTGCGTTTGCCAACGGAGTTTGCGTGATCAAAGGTGCAAGCCGACTGACGCACAAAGAGAGCAACCGCGCTAAGGTGATCCAACAAGAATTTGCCAAGGCCAATGTGCGCATCGTCGTGCGCGATGATGAGATGAAGATTTATCCATCTGCGGTGCGCCGCGCCGAGATGCTTTCACACCGCGATCATCGCATCGCAATGGCGGCAACCGTAATGGGATTGGCGGGAGATCACATGACTGTCAAAAACGCAGAGGTGGTATCCAAATCATTTCCCGAATTCTATCACTGCCTGGAAGCCCTGAATGCGCGCCTGCAAATCGCCGGCTGATTTCGGGTAAATCATGTTTCAACGGTATATTCGCCCAAGGAACGAACTACGTTCTCTGCTTCGCACCATGCAATTTTCTGCAGCACAAATCGCCGGTATGCTTCAAGGTGAAATTGTCGGGAACCCTGACGTCACCGTAGCATCCCTTTCCAAGATCGAAGAGGGAAAGCCAGGCACTCTGACGTTCCTTTCAAATCCCAAGTATACCGAATACATCTACACCACCGAAGCGTCGATTGCGATCGTTTCGGCGGAATTCAAACCCGAGCAAACATTGCCGGCCGCGTTGACATTGATTAAAGTGGCCGATCCGTATGCCTGTTTTGCCAAATTGTTGGAAGCGTATAATCAATTGCGACAGCCGGCAGCGGGCATCAGCGATAAGGCGCATGTGTCAGCCACAGCTTCCGTAGGAACTGATGTTTACCTGGGTGAATTTGTGTTCATCGGTGAACGTGCCTCGATTGGCAAAGGATGCAAGATCTATCCGCACGTCTACATTGGCGACGGCGTGAAAGTAGGCGATGGCACAACGCTGCATCCCGGTGTGAGAATTTATGCCGATTGCATCGTGGGGAATCAATGCACGGTTCACAGCGGCGTAATCATCGGTGGCGACGGTTTCGGCTTTGCTCCCAACGCGGAGAACAACTATGCGAAGGTTCCACAGATTGGCAATGTGATTATTGAGGACCATGTCGAAATCGGCTCCAACACAACCATTGATCGCGCCACACTGGGCTCCACCATTATTCGAAAAGGTGTGAAGCTGGATAACCTTATTCAGGTTGCACACAATGTGGAGATTGGCGAAAACACGGTCATCGCCGCGCAAACAGGCATAGCGGGTTCCACGAAAATTGGACGCGATTGCATGATTGGCGGACAGGTTGGAATCGTCGGGCACATTACTATCGCTGACGGAACGAAGATCGCCGCACAAAGCGGGATTGCCCATAGTATTAAAGACAACGGCACCATCGTGCAAGGCTCACCGGCCTTTGCTATCATGGAGTACAAGAAGTCATACATTGGTTTCATGAAATTGCCGGAGCTCATGAAGCAGCTCGACCTCATCAAGAAGAAACTCGACCTCTAGTTCATACACGCGCATGGCCTCTGATCGTTGGTTCGAAGCACTCGCGTGGTGTAAGCATGCACTCAAAGCAGTCGGACCGCACGGGGTGCATTCACCGTTTGTGTATCAGCTCATCACGCGTGATTTGCGCAAACGCAATCTGTTTCCCTTACAGTCGGCAATAGAAGCACGTCGAAAAGAATTGTTCCAAAATTCTTCAACCATTGAAGTCAATGATTTGGGTGCAGGAAGCCGCACCGATAATCACACTCACCGAAAAGTTTCTACGATTGCTCGCACAGCCTTGCAGTCACCCCGGCATGCGCAGGTGATGGCATCATTGGCGTTACAAAATCAATCGCGTTACGTTTTGGAATTGGGCACGTCTTTGGGCTTGACAACGGCCTACCTCGCTTCCACTCATCCGGATGTTCAGGTGACCACCGTAGAAGGTGTTCCTTCCATTGCGAAGCTGGCGGCCGAGTCATGGCGCACCATCGGGCTGACCAATATTGAATCGGTCATTGCGCCGTTTGATGAAGCATTGCCCGGCGTGTTGGACACAATGAAGCGTGTTGATTTTGCGCTCATCGATGGGAATCATCGCTATGAACCTACGCTGCGTTACCTGAGGCAAGTGTTGCCTTTCGCGCATGAAGAAACCATTCTTGTGCTCGACGATATTCACTGGTCGCAGGAAATGGAAAAGGCCTGGAATGAATGTGCAGCGCTGCCGGAAGTCACGCTGAGTTTAGATTTCTTTGATTTTGGCTTGCTGTATTTCAAAAAAGGCAGGCGCAAAGAGCATTTCAAGCTTTACCGTCCCTGGCGTTAACGCATTTTAGAGAAACCGTTTACTCATGGTTTTGAGTGGCCGAAGTTGGAGGTTATTTTTGTCGCCTAATTAACCCAAAGATCCATGATGAAAAAATTGATTATCGTTGCGTTGATGTCCATGCCTGTATTGGTTTCTGCGCAAGACAAGGGTGCAACCGTTGCACCGGCTTCAAAAGCACCTGAAAACAAGTTCGCCATTGCTAATCCGGAAGTGTTGTTCCTGGAAATAATCGTGGCAACCAATCCTGCAGGTGTGCAAACCATTCGTGCGGATTTCGGTCGCGAAATTTTGGCCGGTCTCTCCGACAAAGAATTGATCAAGCAATTGTCTGATATGCGTTCAATGGTATTCCCAAGTGTGCCTGATGCCATGAACTACTTGTCATCTCAGGGTTTCAAGTTTCAGCATAGCTATGTGACTTATGACAAGGAAAGCAAGCCGGATGCTACACACATGGTATTCGAAAAGCGTATGCCACGTCGTCAGCCTGATGGTGCTCCGCGCCCACGTCCGGAAGGTATGAAGGGTGAGCCTGGAAAGGAAGGTGATGTGCCAACGAAGGAAGGTGCAAAACCAACCATTGCTCCGAAAGAACAAAAGAAAAAGTAATCTTCAAAAGCCCCGCTAAGGGGCTTTTTCTTTGGGATAAATAAATTGCGAAAGCATGAAGAAAGAGAAAGTAGCCTTACGCGTGTTGTATGTATTGGCCGTCTATGTATTGCTGCAGCTCGTGTGGTGGGGGTATCAATTGATTCAACTCAACGCAGAAATCATTTTGTCAGAGCAGACTGATTTGAACGTTCAGTATCTCATGCTGCGCAAAAAGGTATGGATGGTTGCCGGTGAAGGTGTTGTCTTCTTTGTTCTTCTCGCCATTGGCTTCAGGTACATCAAGCGCACTGTTTCGAGTGAGTTGGCTCAGGCCCGTCGAGAGAAAAATTTTCTGCTGGCCGTGACACATGAATTGAAAACACCCATCGCAGCAGTCAAATTGTTTCTCGAAACGATGCAGTCACGGGCTATCGATGAGGAAAAGAAAAAGCTGATGACCGCGCAGGCGCTTCAAGAAACGAAGCGCTTGCAGTCGCTCACCGAAAACATCTTGCTGGCTACGCGCATGGATCAGCAGCAAACTGCAGCGGAGTTGACAAGCCTAAATTTCACAGAGCTTGTGCAGCGCGAAGTAGAGCGGTTCCAACGGTTGTATCCGGCTCGCCTGGAAGCTGCGATAGCCGATGGAATTTCGGTGCTGGGAGATGATCAAATGCTATCAGCACTGGTAGTGAATCTGCTGGACAACGCCTTTAAATATGGCGGAAATGAATCGCCTGTAAAATTGAAATTGCAGCACACAGAAAATAAAATGCTCTTGACGGTGGCAGATGCCGGGAAAGGAATATCCGCCGCTGAACGTAAGAATATTTTCCGCATGTTTTATCGCTCCGGGAATGAAGAAACCCGCTCGTCTTCGGGCACAGGCCTTGGACTTTTTATCGTAGCAGCCGTGGCCAAATTGCATAAAGCGGAAATAGACGTCAGCGATAATCAGCCGCGAGGAACCATCTTTGCCGTCAAAATGAACGTAATTCAACATGAAGCATAAAGCATGTTTAATCATCCTCGACGGATGGGGAAATGGTAACTCAGATGCCGGTAATGCCGTCTATATGGCCAACACCCCTTTCGCGGATTTCCTCAATAATACTTACCCGCATGCGACCCTGCGCACCGACGGAGAGTTTGTAGGTCTGCCTGAAGGACAGATGGGCAATAGTGAAGTGGGGCACATGAATATCGGTGCCGGCCGCGTGGTCTATCAAGATTTGGTGAAGATCAATATTGCTATTCGCGAAGGACAGTTCTTCGAGCAAGCCGCCTTGCTGAATGCGTTCGCTTATGCGAAGGAATCCGGAGCCAAAGTGCACCTGCTGGGTCTGGTAAGCGATGGCGGAGTACACTCCCACAGTAGTCACTTGATGGCCTTGTGTGATTTGGCGAATCGCTATGAAGACGTCGAAACATACATCCATGCTTTTACAGATGGACGTGATACTGATCCCAAAAGCGGGTTAGGATTTATTCGCGAGATAGAACAACACATTGCGAAGGGTTCGGTGAAGATCGCCTCGGTTTGCGGACGTTATTTCGCGATGGATCGCGACAAGCGTTGGGAACGTGTGAAGAAGGCTTATGACATCATGGTCAACGGAGCCGGTGCAGCCGGAACATCGGCCTCAACGATTGTGCAAAGCGCCTACGACGCGGGAATCACCGATGAGTTTATTGAGCCCGCTTTTATTGCAGATGCGCACGGAAAACCAATGGCATGCATTCAACCCAATGATGTAGTCATCTGTTTTAATTTCCGCACGGATCGCTGCAGAGAAATTACACAAGCCTTGCATCAACAGGATTTTCCGGAGCACGACATGAAACGCCTTCCGCTGCATTATGTCACCATGACGAATTACGACGATTCATTCAGAGGTGTGCATGTGGTGTATGATAAAGATAACTTGACACAAACCCTCGGTGAGGTTGTATCAGTAGCAGGAGCTACACAAATTCGCATCGCAGAAACGGAGAAATACCCGCACGTGACGTTTTTCTTTAGCGGAGGACGCGAGGCTGAGTTTACCGGTGAACGTCGCATCATGATTCCATCACCCAAAGTGGCAACCTATGATTTGCAGCCGGAAATGAGCGCACAGGGAATTGCCGATGCCATTTGCGAAGCGATGAATACGAACCCTGCAGATTTTATCTGTTTGAATTTTGCCAATCCCGATATGGTAGGACATACGGGAGTGTTTGACGCGATTGTAAAAGCCGTGGAAACAACTGATCGTTGCCTCAAGCAAGTGGTTGAAACCGGGTTGAACCAAGGGTATACGTTTGTGGTCATCGCCGATCACGGTAATGCTGATTTCGCAGTTAACAGTGACGGCTCGCCTAACACAGCGCATACGACTAATCCCGTTCCTGTGTGGGTTATTCATCCGGAGGTGGGTAGCGTACATGATGGCAAACTGGCCGATGTCGCGCCTACTATTTTAAAGATGATGGATATCGCACAGCCTGCAGAAATGACGGGCAGTGCGCTTTTCTAGGAGTCCCATTCCAGCGTCATGCGCTGAACACGGTCTACTAGTTCTTCCGAGCTCATCTGTTCGCGCAAGCGATCCACCATAATCGGAAAAGCCAGTGGAGTAGGTCGCTCCGGTTTACGAATGATACGTCGTTGCTTTTCCATTCGCTGCAATGCCTCCTGTGTGCGCGAAAATTCGAGTTGTTGATGAATGACTTCATCGTAGGCTTGTCGCACCAATAAGTTCTCGGGTTCGTAAGACGTAAACACATCGAAAATCAATTGGGACGAACTCTGCAGATGGCGTTCCTTGATTTGTTGTCCGGGATATCCCTTGAAAACAAGTCCGGCAATGGCTGCGATATCGCGAAATCGCCTGCGTGCAAGTTCGCTGCTATTGATACCGGCCAGCATATCTCGTTCAAGGTTGTCAACTTCCAGGATACCTTTTTGCAGACCTTCTTCAAGTCGAATGGGTTGATCACTTAAGAGCTCAAAGCCATAATCGTTATAGGCCAGCGAGAAACTGCAGGGATAAATTTTCCCCAAACGATAAGCAATCAAAGACGCCAATCCTTCATGCACCGCGCGCCCTTCGAACGGATAGAACAGTGCATGGAATCCTTCCTTGGTTTCAAAAAGTTCGATGAGCAATTCGTCGCCAAGCGGAACATGTGATCGTTGTTGCTGCAGTTGAATGATAGGCTGAATGAAGTTCAGTTCAGTATCTGAAGGCAAAGAAGATGTTTCGCTCATCAACGCAGCCTCTTCCATTTTTCTGCGCAGCATGATGCTCATGTTGCTGGTGAGCGGCAATCGTCCTCCGAGCCACACGGGGCTTCTTCCTTTGGGCTGTTTGGATTTCCGCACCAATGCCACCATGTTTTTGATGCGAATAATTTCCAGGTTGAGGCCGGCAAACCAGAAATTGTCGCCTTCATTCAGTTGCGTGATGAACGATTCTTCCACATAACCGAGCAATCCGCCCTTGCTGAGTTTGACGGCCATCAAGGTATCGCTGACAATGGTGCCAATCGACATCCGATGTCGGCGTGCCAGACGCGTTGATGAAATATGGTAGCGCCCATTAATGAGCGTGAGTTTATGGTAGTCATCATAACTTCTTAAGGCATGGCCACCATTGGTAGTGAAGCCCAGTACCCAATGCCATTCCTGGTCGGTGATGGCTTCAAAGCAGAGGGTGTTGCGTATTTCGTTGAGTACAGTCCGGGCATCGAAACCATCGCCGGTGGCAAGTGTGACGAGGTATTGCACCAGCACATCGAAGCACAGGTAAAGGGGAGTTTTACTTTCCAGAAAATCCTCGGCAATGGCTTGACGCAACGCCGAGGCCTCGATGAGTTCAAGCGAGTGTGTAGGAAGAAAATAAATGGTGCTTGCGGCATCCGGACGGTGACCGCTGCGGCCGGCACGTTGCACGAAGCGAGAGATTCCCTTTGGGCCGCCAATTTGGATGATGGTCTCCACGGGCGCGAAGTCAACACCCAGGTCAAGGCTCCCGGTGCAAACAACGGCCTTCAAGCGCCCGTCGTGCAGGCTCTGTTCTACCCAATGCCTGATTTCCTTGCTGATGCTCCCGTGGTGCATTGCCATAACACCGGCCAAATCGGGATTAAGCTCCAGCAGCTTGCGGTACCAGATTTCGCATTGCGAGCGCACATTGGTAAAGACGAGCGTGGATTCACTTCGCTCAATAACGGGAATGAGATGTTCTGCCATTTTCAATCCCAAATGCCCCGCCCAAGGCAGTCGTTCGGCTTTGGCCGGAAGGAGCGATTCAACATGAATCGCCTTGCGCGTGCTGCTGCGAATGAGGACACCTGCAGATGCACGGTCTTTTCCCAACAAGCAATTCATAGCTTCCTCGAGGTTACCAATCGTGGCGGAAATGCCCCAAATGCAGATGCTCGGAGCCAGTGTTTTCAGACGACTGAGGGCCAATTCAACCTGCACACCGCGCTTGGTTCCCATCACATCGTGCCACTCATCAGCGACTACAGCTTCAAGTCGGGCAAAGAGGTTATTGCATCCTTTGGAGCAAAGCATGAGATGCAACGACTCCGGAGTAGTGATGAGGATGTTGGGTTGCTTGCTGCGCTGTTTGGCGCGTTCGGCTGATGAAGTATCACCTGTGCGAATGCCCACTGTTAGGGGTAGCCCTGCACTTTCAATGACACGTTCAGCGGAGAGCTGTATTTCGCGTGCTAGCGCGCGAATGGGTGTTAGCCAAATGATACGAATGTCGGCAACGCTTTTGGTTTCGCTTTGAAATCGCATTAATAGCGGTAAGAGCACGGAGTATGTTTTTCCGCTTCCCGTGGGTGCGTTCACCAGGCCGTCCTTGCCGGCATCAATCGATTGCCAGGCCTCACGCTGAAATGCCAGCGGCTGCCATTGACGTTTGGCCATCCATTCAACACAGCAGGCCGATGTTTCAGCAATTGATTTGGACAAAGTCAGTGTTTTTTGCTCATTTTTGCCTCGGAAAGGTTTCCCGATTTTTCAGGCATGGTTTTTTGGTACTCCTTTCAACAAACAAAAGAACACATGAAAAAGTTATTTCCATTTTTGATTTTGGCTGTGCTGATGGTGTCGAATGCATCTGCGCAAACTGACAACGACTACAAAGACTTGCTCACCCTTTTCGTAGGGGAGAAATATGAGAAGTGCCTTTACAAGGCCGAAGGTTACACACTCGACGAGAAAACAAAGAAGGATGCATTGCCCTATTTGTTTATGAGTCGTTGTTTCTATGAAATGTCGAAGCGTGATGAATTCAAAGAAAAATATCCTAACGCGTTCAAGGACGCAATGAAATACATCTCGAAGTATGGGTCAAAGGATAAGGAGAAAAAGTACCTGGCGGAATATGAAGATTTCTTTGCTCAAATCCGTGGTGCAGCCATTGCTGAGGCCGAAACGATGATGGACACTCAGAAGTATAGCAAGGCAAAACAGTTGTACGATCAATTGTTGGATATCGACCCGAATGATGCCGGTGCTCAGTTGATGATGGGAGTGGTGTTTAACTATATGAAGGCTAAGAAAGAATCAGAAACGGCCTTGGCCAAAGCAAAAGCAATTCTGACTGAAAAGAAAGCAGGTACAACCAAAGAGCAACTCGGACTGCTCAAGTATGCCATTACGCTGCACGCAACGAATAATTCCGGCAGCAAGGACTTGGCAAAGGAATGGTTGGATCTAGGTCTCGAGTATTTCCCGGATGACAAAGAGTACAAGGTAACCTACGACACCATCGCCGGTTAATCCCCCACAAAAGCATAAAAAAAAAGAAGGTCTGCCTCGCGCAGACCTTTTTCATTTCATATACCTCACCCAGTCCCCAGTCCCCAGTCCCCAGTCCCCAGTCCCCAGTCCCCAGTCCCCAGTCCCCAGTCCCCAGTCCCCAGTCCCCAGTCCCCAGTCCCCAGTCC
>Ga0315902_10001571_pt1 | contig 36637 bp, 53 predicted proteins | sample LakEriMetagenome_9_FD_203523 | JGI IMG/M metagenome (GOLD analysis project Ga0315902, IMG submission 203523) | Freshwater fungal communities from buoy surface, Lake Erie, Ohio, United States - Buoy 12 MA117 | ecosystem: Environmental > Aquatic > Freshwater > Lake > Lake biofilm | place: USA... | reverse complement strand
CGAGAGCAGTGCGCAAAGTTACTTGAAAATGAGGGCTGGTTTATGGCTGCACGAATTATAAAATTAAGAGGCAAACAATGAAGCCAGCGATTTGGAGAATATTTCGCAACGGTCGCTGGAGTTATTCAGACAAGCCCAGCTCAAGGTCAGAAGACAGGGCAGCTTGGCAACCGCTGTATGCAGAGCAGGCAACAATAGAATTAGAGCGGGAGTCTTGCGCCAAGATAGTCGAACAATATTGCGGTGCGTGGGATGACAAGGGGTTTGCGCTGGCAACAATGATTCGAGCTAGGAAAGCATGAAACTTACACCGCGAGAATTGCAAGTTTTTGAGTTGCTCCAACAGGGATTAAGCAATAAAGAAATTGCGCGCAAATTAACTATCGCGGAATCTACAGTAAAAATTTACGTCACAAAAATTCTTGCGGTGTACGAAGTGACATCAACGAAAAGATTGCTGGCCGGTCGCGAAAGTGATGCTGACAAAGCCACACCTGTAGATTTAGATTCTGCGCCCATTGGTTGGGTAAAACGCACTCGACGTGGCATTCGAGGGCTTATGTTTACTAAACGCTCGCCCGGTGAAGGGTGGGAGCCTATATATACGGAGGAGAAAAAATGACCATCACACTAACCAAAGAGGAAGCGCAGTCTGTGCTGGATGCGTTTCTCAGTATTGATAAAGCAACATCCAATGTAATGAGCGGAGATTCATTTCATCGTTTCTGCGATGCTGTTCGATTATTCCGCGCCCGACTTAGCGCACCTGAACCGGATGTTGACTGGAAAGATATGTACGAGAAGGAAAAGCGTCTTCGAGAAATGTTGGCTGATAAGTACGAAAAAGACATTCGGAAACTTGGGAGAGCAGTCCCGACCGCGCAGCCTGAACCGGAGCCGGTGGCGTGGATGAACGAAAGCGATATGGGAAGAACGGATTGGAAGGTATGGGCGCATGGTAAGCCAACAGCAACAATGCCACTCTATGCCGTCCTACCACATCCTGAACCGGCGCAAAAATGGAAATACGATCCAATGACAGGCGAACCTTTAATTGATGGCTGGCCTTTATATTCAGGACTGCCGAAGCCTTGGCAAGGTTTAACGGATGAGGAAATTAAAAGTTTGCTCTGGGAAACACGGGTCGACAATCTTAAATTTGCCCGTGTCATTGAGACATTACTGAGAGAAAAGAATGCTTCGTGACTATCAACAGAGAGCGATTGACCAGCTATATGCGTGGTTTGAGGCAGGAAATAAAGGCAACCCATGCCTAGTGCTGCCCACCGGATCTGGCAAGAGCCACATCGTTGCAGCACTGTGCAAGGATGCACTGCAAAGCTGGCCTGAGACGCAGATTCTTATGCTCACGCACGTCAAGGAATTGATTGAGCAAAATGCCGAGAAGATGCGCTTGCATTGGCCTGGCGCTCCGCTTGGAATTTACTCGGCCAGCATTGGCAAGAGGCAACTGGGCGAACCGATTACCTTTGCTGGCATCCAGTCGGTACGAAAGAAAGCTCGGCAGATCGGCCACATTGATCTGGTAGTGATTGACGAATGCCACTTGGTCAATCACAAGGACGAGGGCGGCTACCGCGAGTTTCTCGGCGAGCTGATGGCCATCAATCCAAGGCTTCGAGTGGTAGGCTTAACGGCCACACCTTACAGATTGGGCCACGGGTTGATTACCGATAAGCCTGCGCTGTTTGATGCCTTGATTGAGCCGGTCAGCATTGAGGAGCTGGTCTTCAAAGGTTATTTGGCTACCCTGCGCAGCAAGATCACTCGGCAGCGTTTTGACACCAGCTCGGTCCATAAGCGTGGCGGCGAGTTTATCGAGAGCGAGTTGCAGGCAGCAGTTGACACTGATGACAACAACGAGCGTGTGGTGCGCGAGGTAGTTGACCTGGCAGGCGAGCGCAAGGCTTGGCTATTCTTTTGCACCGGAGTCAAGCATGCCCAGCGGGTGTGCGATGTCTTGAATTCTAATGGGGTGGCAGCTGAGTGCGTAACAGGAGAAACGCCAAAGAAAGAGCGCGAGCAGATCTTAGCTGACTACAAGGCCGGTCACTTGCGAGCACTGACCAATGCCAATGTGTTGACAACTGGCTTTGATTATCCCGACATTGACTTGATTGCCATGTTGCGCCCAACCATGAGCGCCAGCCTTTATGTGCAAATGGCAGGCCGAGGCATGCGGCCCAAGAGCCATGCCGATCATTGCCTAGTGCTGGACTTTGCAGGGGTGGTTGAGACGCATGGGCCGATCACCAACGTGCAGCCGCCGAAGAAGGGTGGGGATGGGAATGGAGAAGCGCCGGTCAAGGTCTGCGACAACTGCGGCGAGCTGGTCCATATTTCAGCAGCAATCTGCCCTGCCTGCGGCCATGCCTTCCCAGAGCCGGAAAAGAAAAAGCTGGCACTGCGAGACGTTGACATCATGGGGTTGGATGGTAAAGACCTTGAGGTTAGTAGCTGGAATTGGCGCATCCACATCAGCCGAGCCAGCGGGAAGATGATGCTGGCCTGCACCTATTATGGCAGTCTGTGTGACAAGCCGATTACCGAATACCTGCCTGTTCTGCATGACGGGTATGCAGGCCAAAAGGCCATGCAGCAATTATTTACGATGGCCAACTCATGTGGTGCGAATCTGGCAGAGGCAGCAAACATGGAAGGTGAGCGTGGGCTGGATTACCTGTCGGTGCAGATGAGTAATTCAAAGCCACCCAAAAGCATCGAGTACCGCTTGGACGGTAAATTTCATCGGGTAATAAAAAGGAGCTGGAATTGACTACTGACCGAATCCCAACCGAGCACGAAGAACAGCGAGAGCTGGTGCGCTGGTTCCGGCAGACATGGCCAGATGTTCGCATCTTTGCCATTGCCAACGGAGGCTATCGAAGCGCAGCTACTGCTGGGCGGCTAAAGGCAGAGGGTGTGTCTTCAGGTGTGCCGGATCTGTTTATCCCAGCCTGGCGGCTGTGGATCGAGATGAAGCGCACCAAGGGCGGGAACTTAAGCGCAGAGCAAAAGAACTGGATCCAGTATTTGGAAGGTGTGAAATATTGGTGTATAGTGGGAAAAGGTGCTGATGATGCCAAGGCAAAAATCAGCGTCTTTTTTGATTACCATAAGGATGTTTTATGAGCGCACAAAATTTAAAGTCTGATAAAAAATCCGTTTTCATGTCCATCCGTCTGACTGAAGAACTGCGAGAGCAGATCAGGCAACAAGCCAAAGAAAGCCAGCGCACGTTGGCTGGACAGGTGCTGCATTACGTCACTCGCAGCATTGCGCAAGAGCAGGCAAAACAAAAATAATTGACCAGCAAAGGAGCTGACCATGAAGAAACTTAAACGTTATGAAGTTATTTTAATTGCAATCTTTTTTATTTCTATGATGGGCATTGTCGGCCAGATGGATGTTGAAGAAGAACAACGCCAAGGCCAAGAATACTGCGAAATGATTAAACTCTGGAAAGAAACCAAAGGGCAAGCCGGATGGCCTGCATTTAAGTCAAAAGAAGGATGCTAATGTTAAGGAACGGACAGAATGCACCAGAGCTACTGCGCTCTTCGTGATGCCCGTGAACAACTCAAAGTTATATCAGGAGCCATTAGACCATGACCCCAAAAACTAACCACCGCCTGTTTGATGCCATCATTGAAGAGTTTAATTTGAAAAGTGATGCTGGTTTAAGCCAATTTTTAGACGTACCAGCGCCGCAAATTTCTCGGATTCGCCACCGCCGATACAACGTGTCGGGCGACATGATCCTGCGCATTTACGACAAGACCGATTGGAGTATTGAAAAGATTAGGAATCACGTAGTGGATCCGAAATGAAATGCCAAACCTGCGGCTCCAAGACGTATGTTGTCAACACCAACCAACAGCCAGGCGGCATTCGTCGCCAGCGTCGGTGTGAGGCTTGCAAAGTCAGCGCCTACACCGCAGAGGTGTGGATCGCAGGCAACGTGATGGTCGGAAAATCAATCTATACTAATGATGAGGCGGCGTTAATAAAAAAGAAAGGCATTGACGCTCGCCGCGCAAATGAAGACAGGAGGAATGACGATGCTACGTGACGGACACTTTATTCGAGAAGAACCCCCGAAGATCGGCGCGTATTATGTGCCGCAGTTTTACACACGCCAATCAACGCCCGAAGAGCGGCTGGTGCAAGACATCATGCTGGGCTGCAAGTCTGACGTTGAGTCGCCCATAATCAAGCTGTTTGGCCGGCTGTTAAGCGTATGAAAGAGTCTGCAATTATTTACTACGCCGCGATTGTGGTGGCCACTGTGGGTTTTCTGAGCGTAGCGGTGCCAGTTGACCGACCGCGCCCGACACCTGCTGAGTGCAGTGTGGCCGAGATCGCGCCCGACATGTCAACGCGTGACCGTGAGGTCTGCCGGCAGTTACGCCAGAAGCGTCACCGCATGTGACTTGGTTTCATCAACCCGACGCAGCCAGCCTTTGCCGAAAGTGGCGAACGTTGGCAGCGCCTTGTAGAACAACTCTTTCTCCATGCTGAACTTAGAGATTAGATCCGTTGGGTCAGCGGTTTTGAGCGCTTGCAGCGTCTTTGCGCCAATAGCACCGTCAGGATTGGTTCCAAGGGCTTTCTGCATGGTCTTGATCGCCCTGTTCGGTCCCGCATTGATCGCAAAGTCGAACATCAAGTAGTCCAGACCCGCTGGCAGCTCGTCTCCCTTGACCGCATCCCAATACTTCTTGCGGTACATCGGTGCCACTGTATCCTGGGTCAATGCGCGCATCTCTTTTTCGCCAACAGCTTTGCCTATCCATGCTTCCCACACTTTCTTGGTCACGCCGAGGTTAGTCATGCCGCCAGGGTCTTTAGGATGGTTTACAAAGCCACCCTCGTGCTTCAAAATGGCTTTCAAGGCTTCGTCAAAGTTCTCTTTCATTTCTTTGCCCGTATATCAATGATCTTCTCAAGCGTCCTGCCGCCAAAGTAAAACGACATCACCAGCATCCCCCACTGCCCCAGCAGTTCAACGAAAGAATCTGCAATGTCCAGCGCCGAAGCGTCAAGGATCGCCAGCGCCATGTAGGCCACCAAGATATATACCAGCGTCAGCGGCCTGATGTTTTTGGACAACCAGCTATCGCTGCCCATGTCGGCTTTTAAACGGTCAGTCAGGTTGTCCTGTTCTGTTTCATACAGTTTAGTATCGTTTGCCATCTTGGCAAGCTCACCATCCTGCGCCATTTTGGCCAACTCCAGTTGCGCCTTGGCTTTCTGCTCTGGGTCGGGGATCAGTTTGTCGATCAATTTGCCGCCAATACCTAGCAGCGCGTCCAGTCCTAGCATGTCACTCTCCTTGTTGGAACATCCACCACATTGTCCAGAAGAAAACGAAGACGATACCCACAATCACAATCCCTGCCCCCACCATTTCAACAGTATCAATCAGTTGTTGTTTAGCGCGGCGCTTCTTCATTGCTTCGGCTTTCTCATGCAGCCGCTTCTCCATCTCTACGCGACGCAGCGATTCTGCTTTTGCTTCCCGCTCAGAACGCAGCTTGTCCATCCGAGACCAAAACTCGTCCCACATGCCAGCTTCTTGAAAATGATACGTAAAGATGTGCTTGATGTCGGCATAGTATTGCTTTATCTGACGATCAATAATCATCAGCTCCATGACGTATTCGGCATCCGACACATAATCTGGCACCAGCTGACCTTGCGCAACAGCGGCTTCTTGCGCAACCTTTGCTTCCTCTAGTTGAGTGCGTTTGGTCTCGTATTTGCCTGCGGCAGAAAAAAACTTGGTGACCCCAGACATGGAGTCGGCCAGCGTTTTCCCTGACTCAACAGCGCCGTTAATCTCGTCAAATGCCTCACGGGCTAATGCTGCTGCTTCCTTGACACCAGTAACAACGGCCTTGACACCTGCTATAGCCAGGCCAATAGTCACCGGATCGATCATTTGTCTTGCTTGTTGTCGAGCTTGTCAAAAATCTTAGTCAGCATCTCGCGCACATCGCGGATGTCATCTTTGTAATCTTCGCGGCTAACGTAGTTGTGCGGCATGGCGCGAACGTCCGTATCGAGCCGGTCAAGCGACTTGTGGATGTTGTTCAATATCCATCCTCCGAAAAATCCGGCAATGGCGACAGCAATATTAAAAAGTATCTGAGTGTCCATGTTTTAAAATTTTTACTATAAAACGCCATATTTTACGGGGTCAATTTCTTTGTTTCCAAAATCCATTTCATCATTTCCCATATTTATATTGCTCAGGAATTTTGTCATGTTTATTTGGGAAATCGGCAGGCCATTTCATCATAAATCTTTAAATGTTATTTGCAGAAACATTGTTTGTCCCCGCAGCAGTTACGCTTGTGTTGAAGCCTTGGGTTACGTTTGCAACTGCTGCGGAATTTGTTACAGCGTTGCCAGAAGCAAACGAGATGCCCGTAGTTGTAATACCTGAGCTGGAATCAAGACAAGTATTTGCAGTTACGTTTGAATACTCAGTAATCCCAGCTAATCTAATGCCTTGTCCATTAGCACTCAAAGACCCATCACCTATTAACTCAACAGAATTACCAGAAATAATACTATTGCTAGATACTTCCAAAACAATGCCAACGTTATTGGCCACAACAGTGTTTCCGGTTACCGACGCTCTTGCCGCAGTAATTTCAATACCGTACAACGATGTCCCAGAACTAGATATTTGTGCAATATTGCCAGTTACGGACACTCTGTTAAATATTTGCGTACTGTCTCTACTTAAACCAATTGGCGCAAGTTTTGATATAACGCGATTGTTTGCAACAACACAATTAGCCATATCTGTAACAAATAAACTTACACGAATACCATAACTTTCAATATTTAATAAATAATTTTCGGTAACAATAAAAGCCGAAGCACTGTCTGCGCTAGGTCTGCAATTGATACCTGTACCCTCAGTATTGAATATTTGATTTCCGCTAATTACTGCGCTTCGCCCTTCAACATTTATGCCGTGGTTTGATGCAGAGTTTACGATATTATTAATAATTGATATTTGATCTGAACCCGCATGAGTATCAATCGCGTCGCCGCCAGTTTGGCCAATGTTAGTTGCTTTGGCTGAATCTGACACATTGTTTCCCATAAACAAAATGCGTCTAGTTATTCCATAAGACGAGTTGACCGCATTATTTGTGCTTAATGAATGGCGAACATCTACAAACGTATTGTTTACAGCAGAACAATCTTGCGTTGCATCGGCGAAAGAAATTCCATATGCTTGAGAATCATTATTTGATTCTTGAAAATGGCAATTTGTAACTTTCGTATAAACACATTGATCTAAACGAACGTGTTTTTGATCTACGTCGTAACTTTTTATGTTTTCAATCAAACATGTATCGCCGTACAAAATACGAATACCAATCAATTCGTCATTTGCTACTGGCCCTAAAATAGTCCCATTCTTAATCGTGATTCTTTTAACTGGCGTAATTTTCTGAATTGCTGCGCTAGCAGCCGTTGTGTAGGCGCTTTGCAATTCAAGAGTGGTTGTTAAAGACGATCCCGTTGGGATGGTTTCTACAAAATTAAGCTCACCAATTCTTGTGCTTGTTCTTGCGGAATCCCAAATGGTATTTGATCTAATCAACACCATGTCACCAACAGCAAATGATGAACTGGTGCATGAAATTGCTTTTGTTCCTGATACGGCGTTGGATGCTAAAGTTACTGCACTTGCGATTGTTCCTGCAAACTGGATCAAAGAAACAGTTACGCCAGTTACATTGGCAAAATTTAAAATTGCTGAATTTAAATCTAAGGTAATGTCACTGCAATTAAACGGCCCCAAAACAGAATCGCAGCGGTAAGTGCCGCCGCCAAAATTAACGGTTGCGGGTGCAACTGCAATCGCTGCATTAATCGCTGATGTAATTGCCGCAGAACTATCTGTTACACCCGTAGGGTCAGCTCCAAAATCTCGCACGCTAATAATGTCGCGCATTTTGTCTTGTGCTGATCTTGCAACTGCGTTAGCTCCGCTTTGCTCAAAACCAATCCAATCCGAACCATCATCATCAGCTAAGTCTGAAACAAAACCGATTTGACCTTTAAAGCCAGTAAATGCCACACCAGAGGCATTTGGATCAATTCCAGTTCCTTCTGGAAAATTGTATATCATCGTTCCATTGCTATCTTGCACCAATATGCTGAAATTTACAGCATCAACATAGACCTGAGCTGGTGTTCCTGAGCGAGAAACGTAGCCATTAATAGTGCGCAAAGGCTGCGGTGCAACAATGGTCAAAGCCTCGTCAAAATAGGCTATAACCGGATTTGTCTGCGGATTAAGATTAGATACTCCAAGCCAGATATACCCATTGTCTAACGGCTGTCCATCACGGTCTTGGAAGACTGGAAACGGTACTTGAATTGAGAGTGCAGACATTACTGGTTCTCCTGGTCAAATTGGCGCTGTGCTTGGACTGCTGTCTGCAACCATTGAATCCTCGCATCTAGCGATTTTGGTATTTTTGCAGCATCGGCAAATTTCTGAAATGATTGTGACATGGCTGTACGACGAATACTAGCCGAGCTTGGTGTACCTTTGGTTGCGGCATCAATGGCAAGTTTTTGGAATTCTTCGCTGGCAAAGAGCTTTCCTGCGGCTTTAAGCGAATCCTTATTTCCTTGAGTCAAGGAACTGGTAACAACCGAGGTGGCAGCTGCTGCAACAGGACCACCCATTGCGGCAGCACCAGTCACAACACCTTTTGCCAGCGTGCTCTCCATAACCTTACCGATCAGGCTTTCGGCCTGCATGCCTTGCAGCAGTGCTTGGTTTGCCTTGCCGGTGGTCAGTACATTAGCTCTGGCTTCAGTAACTCGCTTGGAAACCTCAAAAAGGTCGCGCAACACATCTGCCGAGTCTTTACCCAATGTATCAACAATGGTTTTGTAGACTGGTGGGTTAGCACGCAGCTTGGGATAGATGTCGGCAAACTCTGAGAAACCAAACCCACCCTTCTCAGCGCCTCTAGCCGAGCGCGTGACGGATGCCAATGCGGTGGCCAGCGTCTCTTTGCGCAGGTCTTCTGGGACGGTCTTGAGCAGGCGGTTAAACTCGCCAGCGTCACCCTTAGCTGCACTGGTAATGGCTGTGCGCATCTTGTTGGCCACGCTGCCTTCAATGTCCTGACCAAAGGCATTGACGATGCGGTTTCCTAAGGCACGCTCTTTGGCATACAGCAGATTAGCTGCCCGAAGCTGCTGGCGCAGTTCTTCGCCACCAATGTTGCCAACGTTCGTCAGTTGATCGTCAGCCAATGCAGCATACAAACGCTTGAGATCTGCCTCGGCCATGCTGCCGTAGGGTGATTCCATTTTGCTCAATGCTTTGCCAATGAGCGTTTTTTCCCGCTTTAATCGGCCATACGTGATGTTGCCTTCCTCGATCATCTTGGCCAAATTCCGCTCGGCTGAAGACATACCTGCATCGCCAACCTCTGCCCTTACAGCATCAAGTGTTTCTTTGAGTTTTGGAAATTCAACGATTGATGTCTTTGGGACCACCTCATCAACTGCATCGTAAACCTTGCTGGCCTGTGCATTCAGTTCTTTGCGTGTGTTGGTCAGCGAATCCTTGATTCTCTGGGAGACAACCCCAGGCGCAACCGTACCTTCAACAAAGGTAGCATCAAACTGCTTGATTACATCGTCGGCCTTGTCCACAGCCTGGGTAACTGTATTGCGCCATGCGGCTTCAGCCTCGCCACCAGCTACAGAACGGGTCAGGCCAGCAGCTGATCGAACTTGTGGATTGTCGCTAAAAACATCGGCAGGAAGCTGGATGCCAAGCCGGTCGGCTGCGTCTTTGGCTGCTACATTAACTTGGGCAAGATCTGCTAGCTTGTCACGAGCAGCGGCTGACCCCATCCCAGTGCCGGATGCCTTCTTGACCAGATTGCCGACTTCTTCCTCAGTGGCTTGTGCAGCCGCAGCAACAGGCGCAGCGGGTGGCACCACAGCCTCGTCAGCGGCTCTTACCACGGACGGGGCAGGACTGACAGGCATTGGCGCTTCAAAAGCGCCTGGGGCGGCTGCTGGGGCGGTCGCAGGCCTTGGTCTGAAGGCTTGTGCTATTGGGGATGCGACTCGCTGTACTATTTGTCCTGCTGGTCCCAAAGCTGCGGCTATGCCAGTCTCGGTGGGAGAAAATTCACCGCCTGTTGCTGCTTGGCTTGTTTCAATAGCTGCCTGAGTTGCACCACCTGCCACGATTGCACCAGGGATTGTGGTGGCTCGGCCTGCTGGGGTGAAAGCCAAAAACCCACCCAGTGCGCGTGGAATGTCGCCCATTGTAAAGCCAGGCGGGATAACGTATTCTTTTTGATCGACAGATGAGCGCAGGATAAAGTTGCCTTTGGCATCTTGACGAACTTGCATGCCAGGGAAGTTAGCCTGAAGAATCTGAACCGTCTCTTGCGGATTAGACAGCAAACTACCTAGTGCCGACTTAAACGATGCCATGCTCATTTGATTAAGCTCTGGCATGCTGGTCCACTCAGGCAATGCTTGAGTCTCAGGCGTGGCTCGTGCTCGGCCTGTAACCGACTCTGCTATACCTTCAAAAAACCCCATTGGTTTTGGCTGTGAAGCAAGAAACTGCTCAGGAGACATTGGATCAACTTCAGTCTCTGGCTCTGCGGTGACCACCACCTCTGGAAGTGATCGCTCCTCTGTTTGATTAGCCTGTGATGCCAGCCATTCTTCTGGACTCATTGCACACCTACCGATCTTTTGTAAGCATTCCACTGTGCGTCAGTCATGGTTGCTGGACGAGCGTAAGTTTTCCCCCCAACAGTAACTTTATCAGCTGGTTTTGGTTCTGGGCCACTTGGAGGCACTTCTTTGTCAGTGTAAAAAATGTTTTTTGTGTTTAAGCCGTAACCACCTGCAATCCTTCCGATACCATCACGGACAACTTTTTCTTGTTCTGAGGCAGATTTATAAAGTTTTTCTGCTTGACCTTTAAATGAGTCGCGCTGGCTTTTAGATAAACGCTCCCCGCTAATAACACGGTTATACAAGTTTGCGACTCGCTCAGGCACACCTGCTGCGTTTTGCGCAGTAGCAAATTCACCCTCACGAACAACAGAGCCTGGATCAAGCATCTTCATAAAACCAAAGATTAATGACAAGTCACCAACCGCAGTGTCTTCAGATACTTTAACTCTGCCATAAGATGATTTGATATCTTGAAAAACTTTAGTTTGATCTGTAAATTCCTTGCGCAACTTAAACTCGGCCTCTGTTCGTTTATCCGCAGGAATAACTCCTTTTGCAATTTGATCTGCTTCAGCACGAGCACGAGCAGCATCTGCACCAGATTTGGCTGCGGCAGCATCTGATGCACGACGTGCAGCCTTTGATGCATCAATCTGTGCTCTTGTAAGACCTAGCTCTGCACCAAATTTATCTGGCGCAAACTTGGCCTCGGCTTGTTTAATGATTGCTTCTGCTTTTTTACCACTGATAATGTCTGCTTTGGTTTCTTTAGCAACTTCAGCGTCTACTTTTGCTTTTTCTGCATCTGCTTTTTCTTTTTCTGCTTTTGCTTGAGCCAATTTAAGCTCAGCCTCAGATCTTTGTTCTGCATTTTTGGCATTAGCTTGCGAAATTTCGGCTTCAGCGACAGCTTTATTCGCATCAGCAACAGCTCTATCCGCCTCAGCAACAAGTTTTATTACTGTTGTGTCTTCTGTTCTTTCAGCAACGTCTGCTTCTAGTTTTGCTTTTCTTGCTTGTGCTTTAGCTAATTCAACTGCGGCAAGTTGTTTTTCTTCTGCGGTTTTTGATTCTTCTAATTTAATCTTAGCGTCAGATACAGCTGCTTCTGCATCAGCAATTTTTTTCTTTAATTCACTTGGCGCAAGCGCTTCTGCACGACCAGTAGATAATGTTTTATCAACATTTTCAAGAAGCTCTTTTCCCCCAGGCAAACCAGCAGTCATTAGACCAATGATAGTTTGTGCGCCGGTTGGATCAAGTTCAATCAATTCCAAATATTTTTCAGTTGCCTTTGCATCTTGTTCTCGACCAGCATTTTTTTCTGCATTTGCCTGTTGTCTCAATAAATCTTTTGCAATATTAGGTTGATTTGACTTTAAAGCAGAATAAACCTGAGCAGCATTTTTCAACGAGTTTTGTTGCTTTTCAGTTGTAAGCATTTCAAAAGATTTGCGCACACTTTCAGCCTGATCTTTTGGTAAAAAAGCTGAAGCACGTGCAAAGTCAGCTGCTGTTGCATTTTTATTTTGAAATAAATTTTTTAATTCAACTTGTGCTGCTTGAGCTTGTTCTAATGCCTTACGCTCAAGCTCACGTTTTTGTTGCGCTGCTTGCACTTCTGCAATGCCTGCGCCCATTTTCATACCAGCAAGTGCAGCCTCAAATGGGCTTTGCACATCAACTGAGTAATTTATTGGGCCTTGAAATGGATTAATGCCTGCCATGTTTTTTTCCTTTTAGAACCCAAAGCCTAGGCCTGCTTTGCCGCCTGCTCCGTACTGAAAGCCAAGAATTTGAGACGGAAGATTTAAGAGGCCACTATAAGCCCTTCCTTGAGCAAGTTCACCACCCGCTAAAGCAGCACCCTGCTGGCCTAATAGATTTGCCACATTTGCGCCTGTCTCCATGCCAGCAGCACCAACACCGGCAGCAGATTGCTGACCTAAAGAAGTCATCCCACCCAAGCGGCCATATTGCTGCTCAATTAAGCTAGATAATAGTTGCGGTCGAAATTGACCAAGAGCAGCCTGAATATTTCCGCCTCGCAAGCCACCAGTAGCCGATGCTCGTTGCAACAGAGCTTCTTCGCCTTGTCTTGCCAGAGCTTGAAATGTCTCTCCACCTCGAATCCGCTCAATGGCTGCACGTTCGGCCTCTGGTCCTTGCAGACCAAGCAATGCTTGCTGCGCTTTAAGAGCAGGCAAACCTGCTTTTGTGTAAGGTTTAAGTAGTTCTTGCAGAGCATCAAACTGCCTACGTGTTTCCTCAATGCCTAATTGAGCAGTGCCTGCTTGGATTTGAGCCGCATCTTCGGCTGCTCCAGCCTGCATTATGCCGCCGACAAGTTGACTCCCCCCAACTACTAAAGCTGTCATTGGATCAGGCATTGCCAAACTCCTTCATGTAATCTTCAAATGTTTCGCCGTACAACTCCATGACCAAGTGAGCATTCTTTGTGGCAAACCCTGGTCCGTGAGTAAGTAAAACAGCCATTAGAACCAAGTCATAGTAACCAGCTCGCCAAATAAACGACATCACATTTGCCTGGCCTGAACGCTCTGCTGTATCTGATGCTTGCCATTTTAATATCATGCATGCCAATAGAGGCACTAAATGGTGGCTGTTGGCAGTAAAAAACAAGTTTTGATGCATACCCACTAGCGTATTCCAAATGGTTGCATTGAGGTCTTTGCGATCTACTGGATCACTGTCGGCAACATCATCAAACACTTGAAGGGAATCGTAGACCATAAGAAGCCACTCTACGGCTGGCGCAGGCAGCAGGAAAACCCTTTGCAGGTTCTCTTTGAGCCAATCAATACCAGTCATAGGCAACTCCTATGCAGATGCTTGTGAGCTACTGGCGGCTCGGACAGCTCAGTGCTTACTATTTTCCCACATTTTGGCATTTGGTCAATCTTCCATTTGAAATTCACGTTCTTCCCATGCCTGGCAAGATCTCAAGTCGTGGCAGATAAAGTCGAACTTGTTGCAGTAGCCACGGAACCCTGCGTCAGTATCCCAGTCGTTGCGTGGAATGCGCTCCATCTTGGCTTGTGTCATGGTGCTGTTGTCGTAATACTCACAATTACTGCATCGGCGGCGGCGAGCTTCTTTTTCGTCTACCTGCATGGCCTTGCCAAGTGCAACCCAGTAGACCTTATTGTCCGTTGGCTCATTGCTTGGATTCTCAGGACCAAGCATCCAGTCATCAATTACCACTTGGGTGTTTTTCTTGTTTTCAGCTGTGCTAATAAATTCCTCATCCATTGGCAAACCTGAAAAACCTTTTGGGATAACCATAAACTTGTCCATGCTGTCTTCCTTTAAGATGTAATTTCGCGGCCAGAGGCTCGAATAGTTAGCGATGTTGCTGTGCCAGTAGTTGAGATAAAACTTCCAGAGGCTAAAACTTGGCCAATCAATTCAGGGAATGTATAAGTCTCATCTGGGGCAATTGCGCGATTATCGACAATTAAGTTTGACACTGCCGCATTGTCTCCACTTGTTACTAAATTAATGCTTATAAGCGCATTATTGGCACTGGTGTTGGTGGCTGTAAATTTGTCAATAATAGTTACGCAATTAATGGCAGAATATTGGATTGTCTGTCCAGCCTCCATTTGTTTTGAATTAATCAGGGGTTTAACTGTGACTGTCATTTTTTTGTCCTTTAATTATTCCAACCCATTGCCACGACATCTGATACACGGTCAGGGTAGTCGGCAATATATGCTTCCTTATCGACTTGCGTGTATTCCTTTGTTATGCTGTTATCAAGCGTAACGGTAATCTTTTGATTCACCCAATCTAATTTTACCGAATCAATCATTTAAATAATCCTGTAAGTAAAATTATAAAACCATGACACAGACGCTGTGTTAGTTGAATTGCATTGTAAAAATATACAGTCATCGGTAGTTTGTGCCGACAACCTTGCAAATGAATTATTGGCAACCGTGGCGCTTGTAAATGCCGCTGTCCCCGCACCTTGGGCGGTACTACTAAAATTAGACGCGATAGGCACACTAAACTGAACTATCGTATTCCCAGTTGCGGTTGCGTCAATATCCACGCGCCCACTAACCGTGACCATATTACCAACCCTCATATATTGAGCCAATTGATAAGTAACAGCGTCGACGTTAGTGTTTTGAGCAATGCCGCCAATAGATAATTGTTGTGGTGTATACGTACCTGAAAAAATGTTGCCATCCGTTGTTGCTGGCGAAGTTACGCCAGTGCGACTAGTTTGAATGCCACCAGTTACGTCAAGAGCGCAAGCTGGCGCAACATTACCAAGGCCAAGTCGATTATTCGTATCGTCCCAAAAAAAGTTGGCGTTATCTTGGCTGTAAACGCCTGACGCGCCAGCAAACACAACTGATCCTGCGGTAAATGTTGTCGCTGTACCTGTGCCGCCTCTTGTAGTTGCAAGCTGCCCTGTCCAACCAAGCGTTAAAGACGCAGCGTTTAATAGCGCAGTGCTGGCGCTGCCGCCAAGTGTTAATGTGACATTAGTATCATCCGTTTTGGTCAAGGCAGCGGGAGCTGTCCAAGTAGGCGCAGCAGTTCCTGCACTTTTAAGCCAATCGCCAGAACTGCCAGCAGTATTTAATGCCAGAGCACTAGCAGTCGAATAAGCTACTGAACCGGCAGATGCAGTCAAACTGGCGTTAGTTCCACCGCGAGTTAGCCCTAATTGGCCTGTCCAACCCAGAGTCAATGATGTTGCAGCCAACAGCGACGTAGCTGGCGTGCCACCTAACGTCAGCGTGACGTTGGTGTCATCTGTTTTAGTCAAAGCCGCGCCGCTAACCCACTGAGGTGCTGTTGCGCCTGCGTTGACTTTGAGTACCTGCAATGCGGTGCCAATGGGCAGCATTGCGGTATTACTCGATGCAGATTGATACGGCACTGATCCTGTTGCGCCGCCTGCTAGATTGGTGGCCGTTCCGACTGGCAGCGTTGACGCAGGCACGTTTTCCCAGCGTTGTTGTACAGAATCGTACTGAAGAAGGTCTCCGTTAGCTATGCCGCTAATGAAAACATCCGAGAGCTGACTCACCAACGGCTCAGCTTGCACTCTGACAAAAACAGAGCCAGAGCCTGCTGGTCCAGCATTTACAACAGCCGCCACAACAACGTGAGGTGTCGGCGCTGGCGGTAGATTTTTGGTTAACCCGCCAACGTAAGACGGGTTGTAGTACAGAATATCGCCATCAGCCCAGACTTCGCCATATGGTGTGCCAGTAGTATCAAACCCACGCACTACACCAAAGCTAGCTACCAGGCCAAAAGCATTATTTGCAATATTCTCGGCTGCAATACCCATAATGTATTGGCCGTTAGTCACGCCGGTAGCTGGCTTGCCTTGAATCACTCCAGAAGAACCAACACCACCGTCAAACATTACCAACTGGCCTTTGGTAATGGTTGCCGTTGCTTTTAGATAGTAATACTGTGACTCACCAATAGCTTGATTGACATTCGGAGTCATCTCCAGATTCAGGGTATAGCCGCCATTCCAATGCATGCGTCCGACTTTAAGGGCAGGCACTGGTGTGGTGGTATTGAAGTCAATGTAATCGGTCACCACCGAGTTATTGTTCTCGATGACTGGCGCAGCCGTTAGTAACTCAACAGCATCTGCTAAACGTGCAAGTTCAGCTAATGCCTCATTTGCAGTTGCTTGAGCACTTCCTGCCTCTATCTTGACCTCATTAACTACATCAGGAGCAATAGCATCAACCGTGGAAAACAACAATTCAAACTGCCTGATCTGCTGCTGGTCAGTCAAGAATTGCGCAAGCTGATCGCGTGTCAGGTTGAGCTTGCGAGAGACGGGTGCGGTTGCCATCAGTATGCCAACGCCTCAATCTGAGCTTCTAATCGAACAAAAGAAACATGTGCATCGCTGTCGCCACGGAATCTCTGTATTCGCCAGTTGCGCATGTGCCCTTGCTGAAACCATGCCAATCGCTTTGCAGTGTTCCCAATGGTTCCAACAGCAATGCTGCGATCTTGACTGTAGGACAAGCCATCTATGCTGTAGCTGGTGCTGATCTGCGGATTCTTGCCGAGCGCTATGCTGCCAGTCAAACTGACCAACTCTAAGCGGTTAAAGATTGCGCCATTGCCCTCGTTGTAAACAATGATTGTGCCAAATTCCCAGCGTACTTGCTGGCCCCAGTGGTGGCCAGTGTCTTGCACAAGATAGCCAATAGAGTTACTCTGTGGATCTCCAATCAGCCACTTGTTATATGCCCAAACCAGATTTCTGGCACGGTATTGTGAAAAGCCCACTGGAGTGCTGGTAAGAGTAAACCATACTTGATCGCTCAAAGCCTCAGATGCGGCTGCATCGTAGACGATAGTGCGGTCTGGCAAGTGAACATATAGGTGCTGGTGCGACTTGTCATTTCGGGCTTCTAGCTTGACTGTGGCTAACTGCGCTTCAGTATAGGTCAGCAGCAGCTCATCAATCTCTTGGGTGCTGATCTTCTGGGTAGTAGCTGCTGCACCAACATAAATGCCAGGAGATTCATTTCTGCCACCACCTAAAAATGCAATGCGATCAATATAAACGCAGCAACCTTGAGTCCCAATCACACCCTTTTGTATTTGTGCGCCATCAATACGTGCAAATGGGAATAAATCCCCGCCAACGTTATCGAACACCTCAATGGTGTTGCGATTCAATGCATAGACCTCATTGCGCAGTTTAAGCAGTGCGACCACTGGATCTGGGTCAACCTCGGAGCTACCATACTTTAGCGGGTTGACCTGAGTTGGGTCTGACAGCTCGGTAACGATTAAGAACTCGCCATCGGTGGTCATGAAGTAGCCATCCACCCAGACCACATCAAGAACAGTGCCAAGATCTTGGTCTGTTACTTGGACTAGAGATATCTCATCCCAATAGTAGAGTCTGCCACCGCTGGCGATAACCAAACGGTCAAAACTATAATCCATCGTCACCAAGGTGTCGGTTGGACCGCCAACATTGCCCAAAATAGTTACTGCGCCGTTGCTATCAATCTCAACTAAATTGGTTCCCATTACGCGATAGCAAACGTCTTTCCAATTAATACCACCTCGATCAATGCCTGGGCCTGTACCGTTGGCTACAATGCCATCGCCTGGGCGCAAGAATCCGTTGCTGATACCAGACTGCTTTGGCACCGGAACCATATTGACAGGATAAGCGGTGCGCAGCTCTGGTGTTGCATCAGCATAAATTCCGTTAAGTATTTGTATTTGCATTTTTACCACTTAACCTTATTGGCCCAGTAAGCTGCACTCATTTTGCCCTTGGCAATATTTTCTGCATGCCTAGCCTTAAATGATTCCCGACGGGTTTGGCTTGATTTTGACTCGCCTTCTTTCTTTGGTGATCCAGACACACCTTGCTGACCAAAACGGATAGTCTTCACTTGATCCCCAGACTTTGCTACAACAACGTGGCTTTTAGTCGGATGCGAAGGCGTGCGCTTGGGCTTGTTATAGCCATCAACTCCAATTCGAGCAAGGCGAGTGTCTTTGGTAGCCATTAAATGCCACCTTCTCCTGTGGCCACGTTCAGTGTGGTGCCAGAAGCTGAGATGTGAGCCAGTTCGGTATCCTCGGTAGACTTGCGAATAATGATCTCGCTGTTAGCGCGCACTGGAATATCAGCGGTTGTTGCAGCACCGCCACCGATGCGAACGTAACAAATATTTGCCCCACTGTTAACCAAACGAACTGCTTTATCTTGTTGGTTAATAGTGATGCTTGCAGATGCTACTGCTGGCGTAACAACTTGGTTAGAGCCAAGGCGTTGGCTAAATTGATTGACTACTGACATGGTTTTCTCCTAAAAATTAAGCAACGCGATACCAGCTGTTTGTAGCTTGATAAAAGCGCATGGTGAAAAATGCATTGGCAGCTAGTGTAGTTGGTGCGCCATATGCATTAGATGCCCCATTGAGCGCCAGAGTAAAAGATGTAATGATCTGAGTTGTTGTAACTAGCACTTGTGTGCCGTCAGGGGTGCCAGTGTTCAAAGGCAGCGTAATTGTGCCTGCGGCCAGTGTCCCAGCAGGCTGAATGATCATCCATTGCTGTTCACTTACAGGAGTCGGGACGGTGACATTAAATCCTGTGCCTGGAGTGTAAAGGTTGGTGGCTACAGTCGGAGCCGCAAAAGTGGTCTGGAAATATTGCAAGAGTTGGCTGACCGAAACTTTACGTGCGTCACCATTATTGGGGACATAAATTGGAAGTTGGTCTCCACCTGAAACCTGCGTTAGACTTGCGAGTTGATTGATTGTTGGCATGATGTTCCTTAGTTGTATTCAATTGGTCCATCTTGACCTGCAAGCAATGGATCGTATGGTTGCCGTAAAAATGGATCGTCATAGACGCGCCAAGGTTTGTTGCCTGCGCCGGATGGCATTGTGCCTGGCATCTGCTGCTCCATTGGCATAGCAGCGCGAGACAAAAGTGTGTTGTACGATTCCTTAGCCGTTGCCTTTGTGTCAGGCATAACTTGCTTGCCATAAGACGGAGCCAGTTTAATCGCCAAGTTGGTGTAGATAGATTCATATGCGCTGTCAGGCACGTTGGTTTCCTCATCCAGATCACTATCCTGTGGGCTGGATGGCAACGGGTAGCCAATACGAATGCCTAAGGCATTCCATGCAGCAATCATGGTGTCAAGTCTACGCAGCGCAGACTGTAATTGTTCAGGTGTAAGATCAAAGGCGTAGGATGCAAGGCCAATCTCCTCAAAGGCCTGCTCGATAAATTGGCGCTTGGTCCATCCCATTTTATTTTACTCCTGGTTTAAAACCTATTTTGTCCCAATAGGCTTTGTAATTTTTTGAAAAAGCCTCGGCATCTTTTGGATTGTCAAACGAGATAAATTCTTGACGTTTCATAGCAACATCAAAAGCATCTTTCCCGTAATCTTTTAATTTTCCTGTTTTTTCTTGCATAACAGTTGGAAAAACATAATATTTTCCATCGGATTCTCCCCATGCCATTTTGTGCGTCGCAACTTGATTTTTGTTTTCTTGTAATGTTGGGTACGCTTCTGGCAATAAAATTCTTTTTACAAAATTTTTACTGTTATTTTGATTGAGGATGGCCTCAATTTGCGATAAATCCATGTCATTCTCCAGTCAATCTGACTTGGATCAATTGTCCCAGTTTTTTATCTTTTGTGCGACCATCAAAGCGAATTCCTAATTCTGTGGCCTTTGCCTCAAGTTCCTCGCGGGTTGGCAATGCATTGTCCTCGGGCATGATGGCCTGATATTCTGCGGCTTTGGTAGCTGCCTCGGCTTGCTCTCTCAACAGTCGGTGGTTGATACCGTCAATTGGCTTGGATGGCTTGCGCACTTTGACTGGCTTTTTATTCTTTGAGTATCTTGGCATGAGAATGATGTCTTGCATCATTTGGCCTTTCTTTTCATTGGCTTGGCTGTTTTTGCTGCGGCTTTAAAAGCTGCAACCGTAGGTGCGCCCTTTGTTCCAGGTTTGCGCATGCGCTCAGGCGTTTTGCCTGCGGCCTTTTGGTCTGCAATGCGCTCACGCTTGGCATGAATGTTGGCGTACAGACCGGCCTTCATTTCATGGCCTTCTTTGGCGCTTTGCTAGGTTTCCCTGCGGCCTTTGCTGCTTTGGTCGCCACGTTCAATGCGATGGCCACAGCCTGCTTTATTGGCTTGCCGGACTTCTTTTCCATCTTGATATTCTCGCCGATAGACTTGCTTGAATAACCTTTGGTTAATGGCATGATGCGCTCCTATTAAGAAAGGGGAGCCGAAGCTCCCCCGTCTTTTACAGATTACTGGTTAAACAGCAGAATGCCCGACATCTCAGGGTTCTTGTTAACCACACCGAACAATGTGTCCATACGGTATTTGATGGTCATGCTGTCGATGTCATAGAACTTCTGCAAGACCAACTCAATGCCTTGGTCTGTGCTTGCACGCATCACTGCGACACCAGCGTCAGAAGGCACTGCGTAACGGCCAGGCAAGATTTCTAAGGAATCACGCTGCCAAAACACGTTCACAGAGGCTGCGTTGACGTTCAAGAAAGTAATAGCAGAAGTGTTGGAAGCTGGATCGACTTCCACATTCTTATATTGCTTTTGCGCGTCAGTAGCACCAGCTTGAGCGCCAATGATTGGAGGTGTGATGGTCATTGTGGTGGCAGAATCAACAGACACAACACGGAAAGTCTTTAATTGACCAGTGCTTTGCTTGGTGATGTGATGCACAGCATATACGCCAGCAATCTTGAATGCATCGCCTGCGGCCACGCTAGTAGTCGAGGAGACAGTCACAGTCTGAAAGCGGTTGTCTACGTTGATTTGACCGCCCACTGCTGTGGAAGTGGCTTCAGGAGCATAGTTGGCTTGTGTGCCTGCACCGCTTGTGTCGATGGTGATTGAGCCACCACCAGCAGCAGCAGCTTGACGGTTTGCATAGTCCATCTTGTAGGTATCAAAACCTGCGACCATGCCAACGTAATTGCGCTCGTATGCCTTGTCAGACTTGGCATTGCCAAACGAACGGCTGGCTTGAGACAAGTTACCGGCCAGACCGTTGTAGTCACGGCTAGACAAAGCCATGAAACGATCATAGTCAGGAACGCCTTGCTCGTTCATGATGGCATCGCACAAGGCGACATCATCATAGTCACCAGCAGCAGCACCAATAGGGACAACCAAAGAACCCAAAGTAGCAGCAGAGTTCATGATGGCCACGTTGATGTCAGATGCCAGTTTTTGCTTGGCGCTTTCACCCAAACGACCTTCTTGCAAAGCATCGCGCAATTCAAGGGTAGTCATTTCCCAAGGAACTGTTTTGCTGAAACCCAGAGTTGCAGGAACGGCCAACTGAGTCATGCCTTGGTAGCCAGAGATTGGCGTACCAGGTGTGCTGTTGATCGACTGAGCGATATAAGGCTGTGGCCGCCAAATGGTGTTATTGGCGCGTTCCATCATTGTCTGATCTGTGTTGTAGATGTTGACATGACGAGACAAAACCAATGCGTCTTGGAAACCTTCAAGGATGTCCTCAAATGCTACTCTTTCTTCCTTACTAAATGCGTTTGCCATAATTGGCTCCTAAATCAAAAAATTATTTGGATGCCGCTCGTTTCTGCGATTTGTACTGGATGACTTTCGTCATGTTGCCAGTGCGTGCCGCTTCTTCTCGCAGCCGTTCAAGGGTTGAGTCTACCGCACCAGATACTCGGCCAGTTCCTGACACAATTCGCTCTGGTGGTGGCGCTGCTTTTCGGTTCGTCACTTTCAATTCCTTCTCCAGTTTCGCAACCGCAAAGGCAAACTTTACGGGGTCTTTGATGTCTGACAGCTCTTTCGCTTTCTTTGGGTTTTTGCCAAGTGCGTAAATCACAAGCGCGGGATTGTCAGCTCCTTGCAACACTATGCCTTGTTGGGTGATGTTGAATAACTCTTGAGCTACTGCCTCAGCGTCATCAAAATCTTTAACTCGCAGCTCGGCTTTCGCCTTGCCGTAGCCATCCAGTTTGGCCTGCCAGGCTTTCTGCTGAGTCATAACTTCAGCCTCCTGCTTGGCATTTGCTTCATCGGCTTGTCGCTTACGATCAAACCAATCAGCTAGTGCTGCCTCAAACTTTTCAGAGTCATAGTCGCTGTCTTCAAGTGTCGGCTTCTTGCCCAGCACAACTGGTTTGGTCTCAGTCTGTGCGGTACTTTGTAGCTTGCCTTGCAGTTCACGATTTTGACGTTGCAATTCCCTGTTTGTCTTACGCAACTCGCGTACCCATTCAGGCGCATGAGTCTGTTCTTCGGGAGGTGGCGCTTCCTCACCAATGGATACGATCACTTCATCGGATTCGCCTTCGTCTTCGGACTGTTCCTCACCTTCGGCTTGCACCTCTAGCGGCTGTTCATCTTCAACAATGGTTTCCTCGATTTCGATCTCGTCCTGATCTGCCTGTGCGTTCATCTTTAAACCCCATCAAACTCACCCATTAGAACGGCTGGGTGGATGCCGCTTATCACATTCTCTACCGTTTTCAATTATCTGACAACAGGCTGGACAATTTGTCCCTGCAAAAGCTCCTGCACTGCCTCGGCATTGGTCAAAGACATGTTTTGCACCGTCTCGTCAACCTTACCCAAGGTCTCAAGCGTCTGAGCACGCTTCAATTCTGCGCTGGCCACGGTCTCGACTGTATCGGCACGAGCCTTCGCTGCCTTGGCGGTGGCTTCTTCAGCAGCCGCCTGCAAGAAAATCGAGTTTGGATCTTCTGGCTGGCCTTGCATCTCAGCCATCATTTCCTGTGTTTCTTCTTCTGTCGGCTTGACTGCACCCATGCGCAGCAGCTTCTTGCGGAAGTAAGCATTGGTGTCGCTCAAGCCTTCGCCTTCCATGTTCATCATGGCCATAGCGGTCAGAACCTGCGCGGTCTCTGGGTCTTGCGTAATCTGCAACATGCCAGTGATGGCTCGGACGGTGGCCTGCTTTTTGCTGCTGCTAGTTGGCCCAACATCGGCCACGACATCAAAGGTGGCGGAGCTGATGTCGTTTTCCATCATGAGTTTGCCGGTTTCTTCGTCGATGGTCGGCTGCATCAGCTCAATTGTGCTGGCCTCACCAGTAGCGGCAATGGTCTTCATTTTGCGCTTTTCTTCGGTGTAGATCTCACGAGCCATTGAGAGCCAGATCTCGCCGCAGCGTTTCATGCCCTTGGCAAAGTTGCTCATGTAAATGTAGGCCTGGCCATCAACCCGAGACTGAATCATCTCAACAGCCTTGCCTGAAATGTTGCTGACCATCTTCTCAGCACCGGCTGGGTTGCCCAAGATGTCCTGCATGTCGGTCTCGGTGATCTGCAAGAGAGCCGCCATTGCAGGTGGGATTTGTGGGCTTTTGGTGTAAGCCACTGGCCCACTGATTGCTTGGTTGCCATTCTGGTCTGTAACTGGATTGATTAGCAGGTAAGGATAATCCTTCAGGTTATCCTCGGCCCACATCACTTGGTGGCCAGCCACCTGCTCTGGAGTCAGAATCGGCTTTTCGACGCTCGACAGCGCACTGATCTCGCCCAGCTTAGAGAGCTGCATATTTTTTAGGCGCTGGGCATCCTTTGCCAGACGGACATGACCCATGCAACGCTCAACGTTATCCACAAACCAGCGTTTGCCATAGACCACGACGATTGGAATGCACTTGCCTGCAATGTAGCCTGCGTCTTCGAGCACTCTACCGCCAGACATAACGTACTTGCGCACTCGCTTGCGCTTGACCTTCTTCTGCCGAACCTCGCGGGTGCCGATGGCGGCTAAGGTTTCCTCAAGGGCTTCGTCTGCCGCAAAGTCGGCTTGGGTATAACGCTCCTCAGTGCCGTCGATGGCTTGGAAGATGCGAATGGTCTCGGTCTTTTCCTCGACCTTGTAATACTCGGCAACGTAAACAACGTCGGGTGTACACCAGTCGAATTCATACTGGTGGATGATCTTTGGCCAGTCGGTTGGGTCATCTCCCCAGGTTTCTTTGTATGCCTGGCGGGTCATGCTGGTCACGACAAAGCAATACTTGGCATCGGACTTGTCCTGTCGCTTGGCCCCAAGGTCAAAGAACACTGAGCTGTCGGCATCAAAGATCGGCTCGATGCGAATGCGCTGCCGGTCATCCTCGTCGTTTTCTTCGTCTTCGTAAACAGTACGCAAGCGCCAGGCTCCAATGCCGCCGCCAACTGCTTCCTCAAAAGCGTTGTCGTAAGCCTCGTCAGCTACCGATGCCTGCTCATCTGCGCGGTAAAGACCGTCGCAAACCTCGGCCAGCTTGTCATTCTCTTGGCCATCTTTGGACACGTAGTCCACGGTGATGCGGTTATTGCGGTACTCGTTGACCACCCGAATCACGGCCAACATAATCTTGTTGACCTCAAACTTTGGCTTGTTTTCGTACTGGTCCCAGAGTGGGCCTTCCCATTGACTGCCTGCCAAAGAGTAAAAGCGCCGATCTTGCAGGCATTGCAGGCGCTCATCGCGCAGGGCGCTTTGCACATCATCAAACTGAGCTAACGCCTCGGAGTGCAGGTTAGCAAGTCGCTGGTCGTTGGAAAGTCGGGCCATAAGTTAATTCCTCATTTTTTGCAAGTATCTCACCACTTGTGCATTGTGGGCAATGGTGTGAATGCAGTTGTTTTTGTTGCGTTTGAGCGCCGGACACCTTCGCAAGCGTAGCGCAGGGCATCAATCACGTGGTTTTTCTTGTCTTCAAGCACCGGCAGGATGCGCCCAGTCAGCGAATCGGTTTTGTAAGAATACAGGGTCAGCTCGTCGATTGTGTGAGTGCATCGAGGGTGGACCACGATGTCGTAGTTCTTGAGGAACTCGATGCCTTCCTCGACTGACTTCGGGCCTTTGACTGCGGTCATGATTTTGGGGAAGCCATTTTTCCTCATGTGGCTAATGGTCTCTGGCCTAGCTGAGTCGGCAACGATAGGCCATTTCTCTGCCTCCGGCACCTGCATGAACAGCTCAGGGGTGTTGACGATCTCGCAGCCCACCATGTAGGCCTCATAGTCGATGTAAAGGGTGCGCCCAATAATGTGGCAGCGCACCAAAGTAGTCGGGTCAACAGCAAACCCCCAGTCTGCGCCGAGCCGGTGGATAGCGTCGCGGGGAGCCTCAAACTCGTCGATGCGCCAGTTCTTAAAGACTCTGGCATTGCTGTTGGTGAGGTAACTTCCCATCCAAACGTGCTGGTACTTGTCGGGATCACGCCGCTTGTCGTAATCCATTTCGTCTCGGAGAACGTCAGGGAACCAAGGGTTGTCCATAAAGTTGACCTTCAGGACGGTCGCATCTTTGGGCGGTGTCGGGCCACGCAAAAGGAAGTCAACAGGGTCGTTCTGCTGGCGAGGGTTCCACGTGAACCACAGCTCGGACTCAGGCTTTCGGATAGTTGGGCGCAGCAGATCCAAGCTGGTCTGGCTTAGGGACTGGGCTTCCTCCACCCAGGCGCAGTCGTAGCCTTCCAGCGACTTGATCGAGTCGGCTGTGTGGTTTTGCATGCCTTGGAAGATAATCATGCCATCACCCTTCTTGGACTTGATGACAGCTTCCTGCACCTCGAAGTAAGCGCCAGCGTTCATGGCCTCGATTTTGGTCTCTAGCAGGCGCTTGACCGACTGGTTCAGGGACTTCTGGATTTCACGAACGCAGACGCTGCGCCGCTTCTGGTCCATGATGTGGGACTCGATCATCAGCTCGGCAAACATGTGGGACTTGCCGGAGCCTCGGCCTCCCCATGCGCCTTTGTAGCGCGAGGGTTCAAGCAGGGGCAGCGCCCATTCTGGGGTAGCCAGCTCCAGCACCTCAGCCATTTTTTACCACTGTTCGCTTGATTTCTCGGAACTCTAGGGGCGCACCATCTGCGCCGGTTACCTCATGCTTTTGGGTTTCAGCCCAGCGCATCTGGGTTTTGGACCACCAGATAGCTGCGGTTGTGTCACCTGCCATAACTTTGCTGAACAGCGTCTTGCCAACCTGAGCATTTGCCTTGGCCTTGCCCGATTGCAGCTCAGAGCTAAAGTGTGCTCGAAGCGTGTCAATGTGTATGCCATCGCGCACCAGTGCGCCGATCTGGTCAATTGGTAGGCCGTAGCCCGACAAGGCTTCTACCTGCTTTCGCTCGGCATCTGTCGGCTCAAAGGCTGGTCTGCCAGCGCCTGGACGAGCGCCGCCATTTTGCCCACGCTTTTTTAGTAGTGGTTTTTCAGTTTTAGCCATTATTTATCCTTTGGCAAAAGCCATTGGTCAATTACTGCACGAGCGACCTGTTCAGTCATTTTAGGAGGAACACTCATCCCAATCATGTACTTGCCGATCTTGTCTGATTTAGCTTGATAATCATCTGGAAATGCTCCCAATCTCACGTATTCACGAAACGTTAGATGTCTTGGTTCTTTCCAATGTTTGAACATTGTATGAGTTGCGGTCAATGTTAAAGATGGTGCATTTGGATCAAGTTTTTTTGAATTCCATAATTTGACTGGTTGTCCACTACGTTTAACAGCATCTCCATAATCCTCACCTGGACGAGTTTTAGGCCACCAGATTAAATCTGTATTAGCAGTAAATTTAACTTCTTCCAATTCATCTGAAGTTATTTTTAAATCTTTTGTAGCATTTTCGCAATTAATCCATTGATGTTTTGGCGCTAATTTTAATGGATGAACTTTAATGTCATTACGAATGGCCACAAAGAAAACCCGTTCACGCCTCTGTGGAACACCACAATCTGCACCATTTAACAAGAACAACTGTGGCCGATAACCCAACTCTTTGAATCGTGCCATTACCATCTTTGTATAGCCTTTGGCATTGCCAATCAACATTCCCTTGACGTTCTCGGCAATAGCTACCTTTGGCTTGAGCTTTCCTATTAAGTCAAGATAGTCAAAAAACAAGTCAGATAAAACTTGCTTTGCTTGGCCTTCTCGAAAGTGCTTGTTTTTGCCCCAAGCCTTTTCTCTGCTGCCTGCCATGCTAAAAGTAGAACAAGGCGGCGAACCGTCAAGAATATCTAAATTGTAGAGTTCCTCTGGCAATTCCTTTTCTAGTAATTCACCAATTGGACAAAGGAAATAATGCTTTGGATTGATATTCAGCTTGTAATGCCACGCCATTTCTGGGTCAATGTCGTTGGCTGCAATCACTTCACATCCAGCGCGTTTATATCCCATGCTAGAGCCACCACCACAAGCAAAAGTGCTCATGACTTTGATGCCATTTTTTGGAACAGCTTCAAGGTCTTTCAAATTCCAAGCACAATCTGGTTTATTTATCATCATCAAACTCAAATCCGCATTTTGGGCATTGATGTCCCATGTTGTAATCATCTGGATCAATTTCTTGCGTGCTGGAATCAGGGTATAAATCTTTTTCTTCAAAAGTTAATCCGGCAATTTCTCCAGCACTGTAGCCAATTAAGTCTAGGTCAAAGCCAAGGTCTTTAATTTCACCCAACTCAAGCGCCAGCAGCTTATTGTCCCAGCCAGCATTTAATGCCAATTTATTATCAGCAATAATGTAGGCACGCTTTTGGGCATCGGACCAGCCTTTAGCCACCATGACCGGCAATGATGCCATGCCTAGTTTACGCGCAGCCATCAATCGACCATGACCAGCAATGATGCTGCCGGACTCGTCAACCAAGACTGCCGTGGTAAATCCCCATTCCTTAATCGAGGATGCAATTTGTGCAACCTGCTCATCGGAGTGAATGCGAGAATTTTTAGCGTAGGGGATAAGTTTGTCGATGGGCCACTGCTCGACCTTATCTGCGGGATTGTGTGATTTTGTGCTCATGCTTTGATTATCCTTTCTTTTTTATTCTTTGTGCAACTTCATTTTTGTAAGTAGTCACTAACCTGCCTGTGGATAACTTACCCTAAAAACTTGCCGCATCGATGCCCCCCTATCCCCCTCACCCTAAAGGGTGTGAGGGGAGGGGAGGGGGCTTTTCGAGCGTTTTGCCCCCTAACCTTCAAATGCCCCCTAGGGGGATTCAGGGGGCTAGGGGGCTTCAATTCTCACCGCCTTTTCTCATTATCATAACGCTTGCCTGAACCTCATCGCAGATCACCCAGCCGTGTTCAAATGGGCTAATAATTTCCGAATTGATAAGTAATCCAATCAATTTATCCGAATAAGCAGCGCTCAAGTCGTTCTCGATTGTTCGTGGTTTCCGGCCATCTGAGGCAAGTTTGTCTTTCAAGGCTGACCGGCTGAGGTAGGGTAAACCATCTCGGATTTCTGCACCTGTGGCCCACCAAGCGTTTTCAAACGTCTTTCGGTGTCCATCTAGCTTGGATTCTTTTTTAGGGGCTTGTGGAGCCTGTGCTTGAACCACAACGGCACTGGTAACCGGATGATTGTCCTCGTCATACCAGCCTGGGATGGTTACTTGCTGTAGCTCAACATGTAACGGCTGGGCTAATTCAGCGTCTTTTGATTTGCGCTGCACCAATTGCATGGGAATATTGTCTTTGCCTGGGATGACGCTGATCTCGATGTCCAGCGCACCTCGCCAAGCTGATGAGCCTCGAGCGCGGTGCTGGGCTTCCTCAGACACGCCGGTGTGGTGCACCAAAATAACGCTGCAATGGAACTCGCCCATTAAGGAATTACAGGCATCGAGCATGGTTTTGGCATCTTGGGCGCTGTTTTCATCCCCAGCTAAAAAGCGATGCAAGGTGTCGACCACAATGATTTCGGGAGGTTTTGGCAGCGCCCTGACCTGCTCAACCACCTTGAGATAGCCGGTTGGGGTGTTTAGATCGCAGCCATCTTTGGATAGCCACATGTTGAGCTTTCCGGCCTGATTGTGATGTTTCCAAGCTGCAATGCGACCTCGCAGACCGTGATGGCCTTCACCGGCCAGATAAACCACGCTGCCTGGCTTGACCTTTTGCTCGCACCAGTCGGTCGTGCCGGAGGCAATACGCAAGCACCAGTCAAGCACCACAAAGGTTTTTCCTCCACCGGAAGGGCCATGCACCATTATCAAAGCATTGGCCTGCAACCAGCGTTTGACCAGCCATGAAATGGGCGCTGGCTGAGCTGAAAAATCGTCGGCAGGGATAAGCCAATCGTCGGCGGCTGGCATCAACAAGCTGGATAAATCATGCCCAGCCTTAGCGTAATCATTAGCGTCACCCAAAATCGGAGGCATTACCATCCGAGCGCCGAACTTGGCGCTGGCCTGCTCTGCGTATCGCTGACCAACCCCAGACTGATCGTGGTCTGCAACGATAACAATGTCCTGTGTTGCCCCATGCATTTCCCGCAGCGTGCCGGTAACAGGCACAAGGTTTGAGGCTGAGAAGGCTACCACGCAGGGTTGGCCTGTGGTCTCGTGAATGGTGGCTGCGGTAGCAAAACCCTCGGCCACATAAAGCGTGCCAGGCTCGTCCATTGTCCCAAGAATCCAGAACTTCCCGCCTGTAGCGCCACCAGGGTGATAGAGCTTTCCACCATCGTGGGCAATATATTGCAAGCTGGAAAGTGATCCATCTGGATCGTAAAGCGGTACAACTAGCCTGCCGTCTCCAGTTACTCGAGCACCGTGTACGCCGATGCTTTTGCGTTGCAAGTAAGGATGATCTGGAGATGCGCCCTGCGCCTCTGACCAGATCTTTTCAACTGTGCTGCTGGCTATCTCATGCTTGCGCTCTAACTCAGCATCCCGCAGGGTTTTTGCTTCAGCCATGCGTCTGGCGTTAGCCATCTCCTCAGTCTGGGTAAGTTTGCGCCCAACGTCTGCACGCCACGTCATTTCAATGCCTGATCGCCAGCAGCCAAAACGTCCGGCTGGCACACCATCCCCGAAGATCAAATACCAGCCAGGCTTGTCATGCCCAGGCGAGCCTTTAGTGCCAGACTTAAAGCGGTGAATCTTGCCATCCATCGCAATAAACTCGGGAGGCTCCAAACCCGCCTCAATCATGGCGGTGCGAAGCTGATCTTCAGGCGAGGCCAGAATCTTGTCTGGTGGCGGTGACCAAGGACCACCAAGCACTTTAGAAAGATCAGCCATTTGCAAACTCCTTGTCCGAGAGGTAGTCGCTTAAGGCTTTGACCGTCTCGTACAAGGGTTTGGAATCATCCTGCATGAATCGGTAAACCGTAGCCGGATGCACACCGGCATTTTCAGCTACCCGCTTAAGGTTGGCATCTTCCAGCCGTTTCTTTATTTGCTCAATAGTTAACATAATCAGCACCTTCAAATATATTTTTTCGGGGGTGCTTGCAATATACCTCAATTTTGATTTATTATGCAACCACTGCACGAACGGAATAGGCCGAAGGTGCAGCAACATAAGGAGTGCCAAAATGGCAATCAATTTAAAAAGTACGGGCGGCTTGACCGCCAACGGAGTCAAACTGCTGGTCTACGGGCAGGCAGGCGCAGGCAAAACTAGCCTGATTAAATCCTTGCCCAACCCCATCGTCCTCTCAGCCGAGGGTGGGTTGCTGTCCATACAGGACGCAGACCTGCCCTATATTGAGGTGGCTTCGATGGATGACTTGCGCGAGGCTTATGCCTGGTGCCGAGACAGCAAGGAAGCAACAGGCTTTCAGTCGGTAGCATTGGATTCGATTAGCGAGGTGGCCGAGGTGGTTCTGGTCCACGAGATGAAGAAGAACAAGGACGGGCGGGCAGCTTACGGTGAGATGAATACCACCATGCAGGAGCTGATCCGGTCTTTCCGAGATCTGCCAGGCAAGCATGTCTACATGAGCGCCAAGCTGGAGAAGTCGCAGGATGAGATGGGCAAGATGCTCTACAACCCTGGCATGCCTGGCAAAAGCCTGACACAAGGCCTGCCCTACTTCTTTGATGAGGTACTGGCCCTGCGGGTTGAACGCGATGCTGAGGGCAACACGCAGCGAGCCTTGATGTGCGACAGCGACGGGGTTTGGCTTGCCAAAGACCGCAGCGGCAAGCTCGACACTTGGGAAGCGCCAGACTTGGGTGACATTATTGCCAAGATCGGAGGCAAATAATGACAATCGAAGAAGATCTGAAAGGCTTGGATGACCTCAATAAATTGTCTGGCTTGTGGTTGGAAGCCAAACAAAATGAGGATCAAGCTACCAACGACCGCCGCAAAATCGAAGACAGAATTAAGTCTTTGGCAGGCATTGCAGAAAACCTTGAAGGCACTGAGACAGTTGCACCTGATCTTTTTACCATCAAGATTCAAGGCCGAATCAATCGCAAGATCGACTCGGACAAATTGCAGGAGCTTGCTGCCGAGCATGGACTGGGTGACCATTTATCCAGACTTTTTCGGTGGAAGCCTGAGATAAACATGGCTGTGTGGAAAGCTGCCAGCGATGACATTACCAGACCACTGTCTGCGGCCATCACAGCCGAAGCCGGTAGACCATCTTTCAAAATTACCCCCAAGGAGTAAATCATGGCATTTTTAGAAGAAAGTTTTGACGTAAACGAGCTGCCGCAAGGCACTAGCAACTTTGAGCCTCTGCCAGCAGGCTGGTATACAGCGACTATCACTCAGGCAGAGCTGAAAGATACGAAGGCAGGCAATGGCCAGTACATCAAGCTCCGATACGACATCACTGGCCCATCCCATCAGGGTCGGGTGGTGTTTGGCAACCTCAACATCAAGAACCCAAGTGCAAAGGCCGAGGAGATTGGCAGGCAGCAACTGGGGGAGATCATGCGAGCTATTGGGCTGGCTAAGGTAACTGACACTGACCAGCTAATTGGTGGCCAGATCTGCATTAAGCTGGAAATCAAGGATGACCCGCAGTACGGTTCCAGCAACGAGATCAAAGGCTTTAAATCTGTGTCAGGCAGCCCAGCACCTGCGGCCAGCCCTGCAACACCAAAGGCTGCGGCACCAGCAACTGCGAAGGCCGCACCGCCTTGGGCTAAGAAGTAAGAAAAAAGCCCAGGCTGCTTTGGCAGACCTGGGCAAAACAACACGAAGGAGTAGAGATAATGAAAATCCCCAATTCAGAGAATAGCATTTCTGCGCTGATTGACAAGCACCATGAGACAAAAAATGAGCCTCCTCGGCCTCATCTGGGTGCGTCAACCTTGGGTCATCCCTGTGACAGATGGCTCTGGCTGTCATTTCGCTGGGCTGTACAAGAGCAATTTTCTGGGCGGATCTTGCGGCTTTTCCGCAGGGGCCAACTTGAAGAAACGACATTAATCAACGATCTTCGTGCCATCGGGATTGATATTCGCAACGGTAGCGGCAAGCAGACAAGGGTGGACTTCGGTGCGCACGTTTCAGGCAGCTTGGACGGGATTGCTGAGAGTGGCGTGCCCGAAGCGCCCAAAGCTCGGCATGTGGTGGAGTTCAAAACCCACAGCAAGAAGTCTTTTGACGAGATGGTCAAAGAAGGGGTGGAAAAATCCAAGCCCATGCACTATGGCCAGATGCAGGCTTATATGCATGGCACCAAGATTGATCGAGCACTATATGTGGCCATCTGCAAGGACGATGACCGCATCTATACCGAGCGCGTAAAGTATGACAAGGAAACGGCTGAGAAACTCATCCAGCGCGGTCACCGCATCACCTTGTCTGACCGCCTGCCGCCACCGATTAGCACCGACCCATCTTGGTATCAATGCAAGTTCTGCGCAGCGCATGAGTTTTGCCACCAGACCAAAACCACCAAACATGTTAACTGCCGCACATGCGCCCATTCAACGGCCAAGGAAGATAGCAGTTGGAGATGCGAGAGACATGAATCGGATGGCATCCCGATTGAATGGCAACGTGAAGGTTGCGACAGCCATGTGTTGCATCCTGATCTTGTGCCGTACCAGCGCAAGGAAAGCGAGAACGGGTGGCAGGCCATTTACGTTATTAATGGCAAGGATGTGATTAACGGTGAGCCGGATATGCACGTTTTTGGATCGAAAGAAATCTTGGCTAATCCTGATGTGTGTGCCAACCCAGACGAGTTTGCGATGGAATTTAGACGGGAGTTTAATGCGAGGATTGTGGGATGAATAAACCAATTGCATGGATGCTTGAGAACGACCAGGCTGTTTGGTTCGAGCTTAACGAGCCAGAGGAGATGCCAGTTGATGTGGTGGTCACACCCTTAGTTCATCAAGATCTGTCTGACAAATTGTACTTTGCTGCAATGTTGGGCTTGCTGGTGTTAGAGCAATATATTGAATCGCCAAACGTGCCAGTAATTATGGAAGACGCTCCAATGGCTCAGAAGGCTTTAGAGAATGCCATTTGGGAATATGAGAAAGGGGAAGATGATGAGTGACAAAGAGACATTGGCTCAATGGATGATGCAGCGCGGCTATGCCACTGGGCATGGGGACACAATAGAAGACTTGCTGGTTGAGCTTGATATGCAGATCGTTGAGAGCTGGGCCAAAGTATTGGTCAATAGTGTGCAGGATGAGCGAGAGCAGTGCGCAAAGTTACTTGAAAATGAGGGCTGGTTTATGGCTGCACGAATTATAAAATTAAGAGGCAAACAATGAAGCCAGCGATTTGGAGAATATTTCGCAACGGTCGCTGGAGTTATTCTGATTCACCCAGCACAAGGTCAGAGGAGAGAGCAGCGTGGCAACCGCTTTATGCAGAACAGCCAACGGTACAAGCCGAACGCGAGGCGTGTGCGAAGGTGTGCGAACAGCCGGTTGATGAAATTCAGATCACTGATGATTGCAGCGAATACAAATATCGTGACAATCAGGAATGTGCCGACGCTATCCGCGCAAGGGGAGAACAATGATTGTTACAAACCAAAGGCTGGTTGAGATACTGACCACGGCAATTGAGAAACCCGAGATAACAAACGCCCTGATACAGCGCGTGATAAACACACTGAATAAACAGCCTGAACCGGATTATTCAAAGGCGGGCTTTGGAAAGTCACAGAATGAAGAAGGTTGCGCCGGATGCGGCAAGCAAGCATCGGAAGGGTGGGCGCTGTACTGCGTTAAGTGCAGTGAGCGCGAGTGGGTTGGGCTGACCGACGAGGAGATCAAGAGTTTGCTTTGGGAAGCGCGTGTTGACAATCTTGCATTTGCCCGTGCCATTGAAGCCATATTAAAAACAAAAAATATTATTTAATAATTTATAACTATTAATCTGGTCTATTCGATAGAAACAATCAAACACACTAAAATGATTTTAGTCTATTATCTCTACATGGACGCAGCATATTGCAGCGTCACTAACCAGGGGATAAAAATGCGTGCAACTGTAAAGCTAACGATAGGCAGCGAAACTAAGGAAGTGACGGCATTCATTTGGGAGCGTATGAATTCAAAGATTGCTACCATCTCTGGCCTAACAATGACAACGATTGCTGGCAAAAAGCAGCACACCGGCTGGGCTACGTTCAACGCTAACGATTCTGGCGAATACAATCTGAACGACGCAAGCGATATCCGCTATCACGGTATGCGCGGGAATGGTGGATACGCTAAACCGAGCAACTTCAGACATATCGGATTCTAATAAAACCGCCCGGCGCAAGCCGGGCATCACTATCGGAGAATATACAATGCAGATTACATACACAGCCGACCACCGCATTGCAGTCATTAACGAACTTGGCCAAATGCTTAAAGCGTTCGACCAGTGCGAAGAAAGCCGCGCTTACGCCTTTTTCCTGTCATGCCTTAGCCCGGCAGAACGCGCAGCCGAAGATCAGCGTATCGCTCAGATGGAAGCCGATCTGGCGATTGATGCCGAGGACGCAGCAAACCGCCGCCTGTCATCCGATCATTACTCTAGCTGGTAAATTAACTCGCCTGGCGCAAGCCGGGTAACACCATGATCTGCAAATACTGCAAATACGATTTTCCTGATTACCTGGGCAAGTACGGATGCCCGAATTGTGGAGGCACTAAAATGAAAAACTCATACTTCAACACACCGCGCCGCAGCGAAGACTGTATATCGCCAGAAGTCCTGCAAGCGCAACAGCGACTGACCGACTTGGCGCAGGCTGAAGGGTATGTGCCAGCTATGAGAGGCGCAGATGTACGCAAGATTCAGCGCACGTTGCAACTCAAGAACTTGCAGCTGTGTGAAAAACTTGGCGTCACTGAAGCGACCCTGTGCAATTACAAAGCGAACCGGCAGAAAGTACCGCAGAGCATTCAGCTGGCGCTGCTGTTTTTGCTGACAAGATTGGATCATGTTAATGCTTCGTGACTATCAACAAAGAGCCATTGACCAGCTATATGCATGGTTTGAGGCAGGCAACAAAGGCAACCCATGCTTGGTGTTGCCCACCGGATCTGGCAAGAGCCATATCGTAGCAGCACTGTGCAAGGATGCACTGCAAAGCTGGCCAGAGACGCAGATTCTAATGCTTACCCATGTCAAAGAATTGATTGAGCAGAATGCTGAAAAAATGCGCTTGCATTGGCCTGGTGCACCGCTGGGTATCTACTCGGCCAGCATTGGCAAAAGGCAGTTGGGTGAGCCGATTACCTTTGCAGGCATCCAGTCGGTGCGTAAGAAGGCAAAGCAGATTGGCCACATTGATCTGGTAGTAATTGACGAGTGCCACCTAGTCAATCACAAGGACGAGGGCGGTTACCGAGAGTTCCTAGGTGAGCTGATGGCCATCAATCCAAAGCTGCGGGTGGTAGGCTTAACGGCCACACCTTACAGATTGGGCCACGGGTTGATTACCGATAAGCCTGCGCTTTTTGATGCCTTGATTGAGCCGGTCAGCATCGAGGAGCTGGTCTTCAAAGGTTACTTGGCTACCTTGCGCAGCAAGATTACCCGCCAGCGCTTTGATACCAGCGCGGTCCATAAAAGGGGCGGAGAGTTTATCGAGAGCGAGTTACAGGCAGCAGTTGACACTGATGACAACAACGAGCGTGTAGTGCGCGAGGTAATTGACTTGGCAGGCGAGCGCAAGGCTTGGCTATTCTTTTGCACCGGAGTCAAGCATGCCCAGCGGGTGTGCGATGTCTTGAATGCCAATGGTGTGGCGGCTGAGTGCGTGACAGGCGAAACACCAAAGAAAGAGCGCGAGCAGATCTTATCTGACTACAAGGCCGGTCACTTGCGAGCACTGACCAATGCCAATGTGCTGACCACAGGCTTTGATTATCCTGACATTGACTTGATTGCCATGCTGCGCCCAACCATGAGCGCCAGCCTTTACGTGCAAATGGCAGGGCGAGGCATGCGGCCCAAGAGCCATGCCGACCATTGCCTGGTGCTGGACTTTGCAGGGGTGGTTGAGACGCATGGACCGATCACCAATGTGCAGCCGCCGAAGAAGGGTGGGGATGGC
>Ga0315902_10001566_pt1 | contig 36711 bp, 33 predicted proteins | sample LakEriMetagenome_9_FD_203523 | JGI IMG/M metagenome (GOLD analysis project Ga0315902, IMG submission 203523) | Freshwater fungal communities from buoy surface, Lake Erie, Ohio, United States - Buoy 12 MA117 | ecosystem: Environmental > Aquatic > Freshwater > Lake > Lake biofilm | place: USA... | reverse complement strand
AAAATGGTGGCCTGTGCGGAAGAATACTCATAATTTTATGAATATCCATTAGTGGCTCCAAATTTAAATTATAAACAGGAACCTGATTTTTTTGTTCAATTTTAATAATCTTAGACAATTTCTTTGCAAACTGAGTATTTACAAAATGTCCGGGTTTATTAGCAATTACTTTTCCTTTGATTCGAGTTCCTACTAAAGCTAAATCACCAATTACATCAAGCAGTTTGTGACGTGCTGCTTCGTTTGGATAATGTAAAGTCAGGTTATCCAAAATCCCATTTGGTTTAACCGAAATTGAATCTTTACCAAAAGCAATTTTAAGATTCTCAATGGTTTTTGGTGAAATTTCTTTATCCACATAAACGATAGCATTGTTCAAATCGCCACCTTTTATCAATCCGTTATCCAATAATGTTTCTAATTCGTGAAGAAAACTAAAAGTCCTAGCATCAGCAATTTCAGTTTTAAACTCAGAGATACTTTTCATAGTCGCATTTTGAGTTCCCAAAACTTTTGTCCCAAAATCAACCATTGTCGTAACTTGATATTCTTCAGATGGCATAAGAAGAATTTCACTTCCTGTTGCTTCATCAGTAAAAGAAATTACTTCTTTCACTACATAATAATTACGTTCTGCATCTTGCTCAACAACTCCTGCTTTTTCGATTGCTTCAACAAAAAACTTTGACGAACCGTCCATAATTGGCGGCTCTGATTCGTTCAATTCTATAATGACGTTATCAACATCACAACCCACAAAAGCAGCAAGCACATGTTCTGATGTTTGGATTTTAACCCCTAATTTTTCAAGGTTTGTACCTCTTTGAGTGTTTACAACATAATTAGCATCGGCTTCAATAACCGGAGAGCCTTCTAAATCTACTCTAACAAAAGTAAAACCGTTGTTAACAGGAGCAGGTTTGAAAGTCATATTTACTTCTTTTCCAGTATGAAGTCCAACACCAGTAAGAGAAATTTCGTTCTGGATGGTCTTTTGTTTAACCATTGGGTAAGCTATTTAGTTAGTATTATTACTTTTTTTTAATTCTTCTATATCAGAGACAATTTTAGGCAAATTCCTAAAGTGAACGTACGATTTACTATAATCTGCGTATCCAAAAGATGGACTTCCTTGCAATACTTCACCATCATTTACGTTTTTACCAACACCCGATTGCGCCTGAATGCGAACATTATTTCCTATTGTAATATGTCCAGCAATTCCAACTTGCCCTCCTATGAGACAATTGCTGCCAATTTTTGTTGAACCTGCTATACCAGTTTGTGCAGCGATTACGGTATTCTCTCCAATTTCAACATTGTGTGCAACTTGAATATGGTTATCAAGCTTCACCCCTTTTCGGATTAAAGTAATTCCCAAAGTTGCTCTGTCGATAGTAGTATTTGCTCCTATTTCAACATCATCTTCAATGATTACGTTGCCAATTTGAGGAATTTTACTAAACGTTCCGTCTTCTGTTGGGGCAAAACCAAAACCATCCGAACCAACAACACATCCTGAATGAAAATTACAATTATTACCAATAACCGTTTCAGAATATATTTTAACGCCTGCAAAAAAGATGCAGTTATCGCCAATGGTTACATTATCGCCAATAAAACAGTTTGGATATATTTTTACGTTGTAGCCAATAGTTACGTTTTTCCCAATGTAACTAAAACTTCCCAAATAAAGTTGCTCCCCATAAGTAACATTCTCCGAAATCACTGATGGCAGTTCAATACCTGATTTCATAAGCTTTACTTGGTTATAATACTCTAACAATTTTGAAAAAGACTGATAAGCATCTTCTACTTTAATTAATGTAGTAGTCAACTCGTTTTCAGGAACAAAATCATTATTGACAATAGTAATAGTCGCAGCTGTAGTGTAAATGAAATTAACATACTTTGGGTTAGCTAAAAACGTAAGCGAACCTTTAGTTCCTTCTTCTATCTTGGAGAGTTTATAGACTTCAGCATCTGGATTGCCTACCACTTCACCTTCAAGAATTCCTGCTATTTGAGCTGCTGTAAATTTCATCTTATGCTACTTTACTTTTTATAGGAATAAGATGGAACTCACCAACAACTTGATTTGATTTATAGAAAATATGTAAAGTTAGTTTCATCCCGACAAAAGTATAAAAAAATAGATTTTAATGTTAAATTTCTTGAAGTTGTTTTGGATAACAAATGAAATACTTGGTAACCGGTTTTGACAACGCTTTTAAATTTAATTGATCCGAAGCTTCTACTACATCTTCAATGGTTTTGTCTTTCTTTAAAATCCTGATAGGCTCAGCATCTTTGTTATATGCTTGGTTTTTAATCTTTCCTTTAAAAATAAAATACTTAGCTTCTTGTATTGTGATATTGTGTTCTTTTGCAAAACGGACAGTCATTTCTACCAATACTTCTTTAGGAAACTTTTCGCTGTTAAGTTTTATTTTTGATAAGTCTCTGTTGATAATCATTTTACTCAAACTGCTTAGGATAAAATCATCGTGATGCTGCCAGTTTTTTAATGCGCTAATAATATCAAAATCATCTAGTTGCGAAAAGCTATCTAAATTAGAATTAGAGAAATTTTCGACTGATATTTTATGTTCCATAAAATGCTTCAACGGTTTGCTGCATTCAATATCAACACCTTTTTGTAGAAGCTCTTTGGCTCTTGTTAGCGCATTGGTCAACGTTAGTTCGGCAACCAAACTTGTCTTGTGTAAATAGGCTTGCCAATACATTAATCGTCTTGCCATCAGAAACTTTTCGATAGAATATATGCCTTTTTCTTCCATAACCAAAAAATCATCAGCTACATTAAGCATTTGAATCAAACGATCCGAATTGATATTCCCTTCGGCAACGCCTGAATAAAAACTATCGCGTTTCAAATAGTCCATTCTATCCATATCTAACTGACTTGAAATCAACTGCAACATGAACTTTCTGTGATATTCTCCTTTAAAAATCTGAATTGCCAAACTCAACTGTCCGTTAAACTCATCGTTAAGTTTGTTCATGAACAAGAGTGAAATTTCCTCATGATGGACTTCAACAATACTGTGTTCCAGCGTATGTGAAAATGGTCCATGCCCAATATCATGCAAAAGTATCGCAATGTATAAAGCATTCTCTTCTTCTTTTGAAATTAAAACTTCTTTAGAACGCAATACCTCAACCGCCTTTTGCATTATGTGCATAGCACCAAGCGCATGGTGAAAACGAGTATGATGCGCACCTGGATAAACCAAATAAGACAGTCCCATTTGAGTAATACGTCGTAAACGCTGAAAGTAAGGATGCTGAATTAAATCATAAATCAACGTATTCGGTATGGTAATAAAACCATAAATTGGATCGTTGAATATTTTGAGTTTATTAGTGTTGCTCACAGGTTTGGTGATTTTAGTAAAGATATAAATTTATACCAAAGCTTTAAAATAGTCATTCAATAGTTTATCATTCTCTCGAGTTGGAGTGAAAACTTCCAATATCATTGGTTTCTCATTTTGCTTGTAAAGTTGGGATAATCCTTTTTTCAGAGAAGTTTCATCGCTGGCAGTCGTATAATCTAACTGATACATTTTGGCTAAATGTTCTGCGGTTAAACAATGTGAAGTTTCAAAATAGGTATTGAATGTTTCCGTTTCCTGATGTCCGGGTAATATTCTAAAAATACCACCACCTCCATTATTTATCAAAATGATTTTAAAATTTTTTGGAATGTAATTGTTCCAAAGTGCATTACTGTCATACAAAAAGCCAACATCTCCCGTAATTAAAACTGTTGGTCTTTTACTGCCAACCGCAGCTCCAATAGCTGTTGAAGTGCTTCCGTCTATTCCGCTTGTGCCTCGATTACAATATACTTCTATAAATTTATTAATATCAAATAATTGCGCATAACGAATAGCCGAACTGTTACTTATTTGCAATTGAATTTCATTTGGCAAATTTGACAGTATACTTTCAAATGCTTTTAAATCGCAAAACGGAACCTGAGAAAGAAATTCGTCATGTTTTACTTTTCGTTGATTTTGTATGGTATGAAAAGTGGTTTTATAATCACTTTCAATATCTTTTACAAAAGGCAAAAATTGTTTAAAAAACTGATTTGGTTGAACTTGAAAATGCTTAGTAAGAATACCAAATGTGTCATAAGCACGATGCTCATCAATATGCCAATGATGTCTTGGTTTGTATTTTCGGAGAAATGCTTTTACTCTTTTTGAGACTATCATGCCTCCAAACGTAATCAGAATTCTTGGTTGTAGTTCCAAAAATTCAGATGGAGAAAAAGGTGTGATTAACGTATCAATGTTATTGATAAAACTTGGGTGATGCAAATTAGACGTTGACTCAGTCATTACAACAATTGATGGAATCGCTGCTAATTGGTCTAACCACTTTTGTTCTATAGTATTCGGAGCACATTCGCCAACCAGAATTAAAATCTTCTTACTGTGATTCCATAATGTCGAAAAAGCAATGATATCATCTACATCAACTAGCTTTTGAGGTATAACCAATCCGGTCACATTAAAATCTACCGAAAGTTTATTTGTTGTTTCATATAAAGGTTCCTCAAACGGAACATTAATATGCACCGGACCTTTTCGGGCTATAGCAACATTGATGGCTTCGTTAATAAAAACATCATTTTCTTCTGAAGCATCTTCAGTTAGATTGGCATTGTATAACGAATGATTTATAAAAACATTTTCCTGACGAATGGTTTGTCCATCTCCTATATCAATTTTATCAAAAGGTCTGTCTGCCGAAATGACAATAAATGGAATCTGACTGTAAAAGGCTTCAGCCAATGCAGGATAATAATTCAGTAATGCCGAACCCGAAGTACAAATCACAGCTACTGGTTTTTTGGTTTGTTGAGCAATACCCAAAGCAAAAAAAGCAGCACAACGTTCATCCGCAATGCTATAGCAAGTAAACTTTGGATTGTTAGTAAATCCTATTGTAAGAGGTGCATTTCTGGAACCTGGGGAAATAATTATATTGTGAACTCCTTTGGCATGACATATTTCAATAATGCTTTGTGCTAAAGGTATTTTAGGATAAATCATTGTTGTTTATTAATGGAAACAAAGATACAAAGTTGTGCCGCTTTTTCAATACCGTGATTTGTTTTCTTACATTTACCGCTACTCTTTTTGCTTATGGAAATCAAAATCAGACCTTATCAAACTCAAGATACTGAAACTATAGTGGCTATTCTCAATTATTATATTGCGAACTCAACAGCTTTGTATGATTATGAATTGCGAACTTTAGAACAGCAACAAGCTATTTTTGAAGAAAAACTAGCCAAAGGATTTCCAATAATTGTAGCAACAATTGAGGAAAGTGTAGTTGGTTTTGGTTATTATAGTGAGTTTCGCTTTCGCGAAGCGTATAAGTATACTGTTGAGCATTCTGTTTATGTAATGCCAAACGAACATGGAAAAGGAATTGGAAAAGTGATATTGCAAAATTTAATTGACTTAGCTAAAAAACAAAAATTGCACACGATGATTGCAGTCATTGATTATGAAAACCAAAGTAGTGTTTCCTTTCATGAGCAATTTGGCTTTGCTACAGTCGGAATTATTAAGGAAAGTGGTTTTAAGTTTGAACGGTGGTTGCACTCTGTCATTATGCAACTGATGTTGGAATAATACCTATTCCTAAATTAACAATCAATACTAATAAATTGTATTTTTATAACTTGAACTCTTATAAAAAGTTATGAAAAGAAGAAACTTTATAACCAATACAGCACTTGCCACTATTGGAATTACAGCTGTACTTGCAACATCCTGTAACACTAAATCAGATACTCCAAAATCGGAAAGTAATGATGCTTCAACAGAAGATGATTTTGAATTAAATGAAATCACTATTTCAGAACTTCAGGAGAAAATGAAATCGGGAAAGTATACTTCTGAACAAATCACAAAACTATATTTAGACAGAATAGAAGCTGTAGATAAAGAAGGACCAAAAATAAATGCGGTTATTGAATTAAATCCGGATGCATTAGCTATTGCGAAAGCAATGGATAAAGAACGAAAAGAAGGTAAAGTCAGAGGGAATCTGCACGGCATTCCAATTCTAATCAAAGACAATATTGACACGGCAGATAAAATGATGACAACCGCTGGATCATTAGCATTGGTTGGAAATATTGCCTCTAAGGACGCATTCATTGTAAAGAAATTACGCGATGCTGGTGCTGTTTTACTTGGAAAAACAAACTTAAGTGAATGGGCTAACTTTCGTTCCAGTTACTCCTGTTCAGGTTGGAGCAGTCGCGGCGGACAAACAAAAAATCCCTATATTCTTGATCATTCACCTTGTGGGTCTAGTGCCGGATCTGCTGCTGCGGTAGCTGCCAATCTTTGTGTTGTTGCAGTTGGAACAGAAACGGATGGTTCCATTGTTTGCCCAGCATCTGTAAATGGAACGGTAGGCATTAAGCCAACTGTAGGTTTAGTAAGTCGTTCGGGTATTATACCTATTTCGAGTACACAAGATACAGCCGGACCTTTGGCTAGAACTGTAAAAGATGCTGTTCTGCTTTTGGAAACTATGATTGGTTTTGATGCTACTGATACTGTAACCAAAGAAAGCAAAGGGAAATCAAAAGAAAATTACACTCAATATTTAAAAATTGATGGGTTAAATGGAAAAAGAATTGGTATTGAGAAAAAGAAATACACCAATCCCCTATTAAACGAATTATTAGCCAAAGCTATTAATATCATGAAATTACAAGGTGCAGAAATAGTTGAAATAGAATACTTAGATAAAATTAATGCAAACGGTGATGCTGAATTTGAAATTATGAAGTATGAATTTAAGTACGGTGTAAATAAATATTTGTCAACAGCTAATTCCAAAATGAAATCATTAGAAGATGTAATCACTTTTAATAAAAAAAATGAGGCTAAAGTAATGCCAACATTCAAACAAGAAACACTTGAAATGTGTCAAGAAAAAGCTGGATTTGATAGTTTAGTTTATAAAAATGCGTTAGCTAAAAGTCATACGGAAGTGAAAAATATCATTGATACTGTAATGAAAGAAAACAAACTTGATGCTATTTCCGGATTAACAATGGGACCAGCATGTAGTATTGACATCATTTATGGAGATCGATGGGGCGATGTCTTTTTAACCTCTCCTGCGGCAATGAGTGGCTATCCACACATTACAGTTCCTTGTGGAAAGGCCTATGAATTACCAGTTGGTCTTTCGTTTTTTAGTGGAGCATATCAAGAAAGGAAAATAATAAGTCTTGCTTATGGATATGAACAAGCATCTAAAAATAGAGTAAAACCTGTATTTAAAAGAGCATTTCTAGAATAAATGTAATCTGTTAAAAATAAAAAAACCTGACAAATTACTTCATCAGGTTTTAGAAATGATATTAGGGATTACTATTCAAATTCAATTCCGTTTTGTTCTAAAATGGCATGTAAATAGATGTTTTGATTAGCATCATATTTCTCTATACCACTTTGATACCATTTTTGTATGACATCAATTTGGAAGGCAGTATATCCATCTGAATTTATATCCATACCAAGCATGCCTGCCAATAAAAAATCTTCTAGTACTTTATTTGTTACTATAAGTTTTGGAATGCCTTGATTAACTTTTCCATTCATACTTTCATAAGATAATCTTCCTTGACCAAAACCATAAGTATAAGCTTCTGTAGTCTCTATACTAATATTTAAATACGGATTTAATCCACTAGTGTATCCTTCTAAATAATCTTGTCTGTAAATGGGGTCGAATATATTTTTCATAAACTGAATTAATGTGATATTAGAAATTATATTCAAACTTATTGAGAATAATTTAGTAATTATATTAAAATCGTTCAAAGGGAAAAAAACTCTTCAAATCACAACAGCATTGACGTTTGTCGATAAAAATAATTCAAAAAGCCTGATGAAATACATCAGGCTTTTTGAAATAAAAATAATTTTTAATTACGATTTATCATTAATCCAACCTACAATAGCAGCATCAGTTGGTAATACTCTTGGAGATAAGACTTTTATTAATTTACCTTGTTCGTTGATTAAATATTTTTGGAAGTTCCACTCTACTTCACTGTCTTGTAGACCGTTCTTACTTTTTTGTGTCAAGAACTTATATACATTGTCCATATCACTTCCTTTTACAGAAATTTTACCCATCATTGGAAACGTCACACCATAATTTAGTTGACAAAACTTGGCAATCTGTTCATTGCTTCCTGGTTCTTGAGAACCAAAATTATTAGCTGGAAATCCTACTATTACAAAATTAAGATCTTTATACTTTTCATAAATAGCTTCCAAATCTTTGTATTGAGGTGTTAGTCCACATTCTGAAGCTGTATTCACTATTAAAATTTTCTTTCCTTTTAGTGATGCAAAATCAAACTCTTTCCCATATAAATCTTTAACTTTAAATTGGTAGATTGTCTCTGCCGAAATGGCTGCTTGTGTATCCATTGTTTTATTTTTTGTTTTATTATACTGTGCCTGATTTTGACAACTCCATAGCAGCAGTATGCTGCAAGTTAATAGTAGAGACTTTCTCATAGCTTTATTTTTTTATAAAATTACACTTTATTTTAAAAGTTGATGTTATACAATTGCTAAAGTTTTAATAAAGCAAAAAGCCCCGATATAATCGGGACTTTTTTATTTTTTATAATACTTTCGATACTTCGGATAAGTTATAAGTCCGATCAAGCTTATCGTTCCAATTGAATACCAAATCCAGCTCAATGATTTTGCTTCTCCACTAGCATACGAATGCAAACCAACCAAGTGGAAATTCACGCCGTAATACGTAAACAATATCGACAAGAAAGCATACATCGCCATTAAATTAAAAATCCATTTATTTCGCAATGCTGGAACAAAACGTGCGTGAATCACAAAAGCATACACCATTATACTAATCAAAGCCCATGTTTCTTTTGGATCCCAACCCCAATACCTACCCCAACTCTCATTGGCCCATTGTCCGCCTAAAAAGTTTCCAATAGTAAGCATTACTAATCCAACTGTCAAGGCCATTTCATTAATAATTGTTATCTCTTTGATGTTTAATTCCATTTTAGCTTTGTTCTTTTCGTTTGTAAAAAGCATCAATAACAAGGAAACAAAACCTAAAATCATTCCCAATGCGAATGGACCGTAGCTTGCCACAATAACCGCAACGTGAATCATCAACCAATACGAATTTAACACAGGCTGCAAATTTGCAATTTCGGGATCAATCCAGTTAGCGTATGCTGCTGTTAATATCATTGCAGTTACGAAGGCTGAAGAAGCAACAGTTAATTTTGATTTTCTGTCGAAAGCCAATCCAAAGAACATTGTTGCCCAAGCTACGTAAACAATCGCTTCATAAGCATTACTCCATGGGGCGTGACCCGAAATATACCAGCGTCCGATTAATCCCAACGTATGTAAAGCAAACAACAATCCAATCAAAACATGACAACTATTTATAGCTATTCTCAACCATTTCCTGTCTTTAAAGATTTGGATAATGGTAAACAAAAACATCAAGGCCGCAATAGTTATGTACCAATATGGCAACTTTTTGAAAACATTGTATTTGTTATATAAAATCTCGTAGTCAACTTTCTCATCAGATGGCATTACTGCTTTTCCGAATTTCTTTTGGTATGTTACAATACCATTCAGCATAGTGTTAGCCATCGTGTAGTCTTTTGATTTTGTGGCCAAAGTCAATGATTCCAGATAATAAGGAAAAGCACCTTTAATCGTATCTAAAACAGTTCCAGTATTGTGACTGATTTCTAAATTGGAAACCCATTTGTTGTTTTTGTCATTTGGAACAGGATAAATCTTTAGAATACTACCAAATAACGCGCTATTCATCAAGTTGATTTTCTTGTCCGTTTCAACGAAATCTTTTTCAAATTGATTTGGATTAGGTGTTTTGTATGCTTCCTCTAAATAAGGTTCCAATTTGTAATTTCCTTTATCGTCAAAGAATTTTTTGAATGGAATTAACTTTTGACCCGAATCCACGCCTATTATTTTTCTAATGCTATCGTTCCCGGTTTTTACATAAACTATAGGGACTTCAATCCAAGCAAAAGGGAATTGCTTCATCGATAAAAATACTTGGTCGGAATTCAATCCTTGGAAATTATCACTATGACTCACTTTACGCAACAATTCAGAAGAAAAAGTGTTGATAGGTTTCATTCTTCCGCCGGCATCCTGAATGATTATACGACCAAATTCTGCCGCTTGTTTTTCGGGAACTTTGTAATGTAAAATTGAGTCTAAGAAGTTTATTTTACTTTCGGGTGCTTTGTGTGGATGATTTTGAGCAAAACCGCTAAAAGAACCTAACAACACTAAAACTGCCATTAATTTTGCCTTTTTGTTTTTCACATTTTCCAATTTTCGTTTCAAATCGGCAAATCGAGTGTTTTTCGTAAACAATATGGCCATCATACAAAAAAACAAAATGAAGTAACCGATATACGTTATGGTTGTTCCCCAAAAATCATGATTTACAGAAAGAACGGTTCCTTTTTCGTCTGGGTCAAACGACGCTTGGAAGAAACGATATCCTTTATGGTCTAAAATATTATTCATATATATTCGGGCATCATACTTTTTGGCAGAATCAAGAACCGTAACTTTACTTTCATAAGATGAATAGCTTTTCTCAGTTCCAGGATATTTTTGCGCTATAAAATCATTAAGTTTTATGCTAAAAGGTAAGGTATAAACTTTGCTTCCGAAACTTAAAGTAAATTCTAACTCACCCAATTTAACTGATTTAGGTTCACCTTGCTTTCCTTTTGAACCAACTAACGTAACTTCTTGTACCGCGCCATCGGTTTTTATTAATAACGTAATGGCATCATCCCCATTTTTTGCTTTAAAATCGCCACTGGCTATATAAGTTTTAAACCCTTTTTTAGGTTGATCCGGAATTACAAATTGCGCTCCACCAACATTGTATAAAGAACGATACATTAATTGCTGTACCGAATCTTTGGTCACTTTCCCTTGCAATTTATCCGCCATTCGCATAAATTGACCTTCAAACGGAGAAGTTATTGTATTAGTTTTTGTATCGATATTAATTGCACCTTTTGTTGGTTTATTAACCGCAAATAAGATGTTGTGAATATCCTGAATTTCACCTTCTTTTAGCATGTGTTCGTGACGTGTTCCTCCACCCGATTCTACTAACTTCAAATAAACATCGCCTTTTTCATCTTCTTTGATAGTCTCTTTGGCATCAAGTACAAAGTTTTTAAACTCGACTTCAAAAGGAATTTTATCAAACTTGTCTTCAATAGAAAAATGGTTGTTGGTAACAGGAGAAAGTAACAATGGTTTTTCGATAACCTTACGCATCATTTTTCCTTCATACATACCATCAACGAAAACAGTTAAATAATTTTTATCCGAAAAAAACTGATTGGAAGTTGCGCCTTCACGAATAGGCATCATGCCTTCATAGCTAATATATCGAGTAACGAAAGCACCAGAAATGATGAAAATCCATGATAAATGGAGTAATAACGTCGCCCATTTTTCTTTTTTGTATAACTGATATCTTTTAATATTTCCAATGAAATTAATTACAAAAAATAACATAATTGCTTCGAACCACCAAGCATTGTAAACCCAGATTCTTGCGGTGTCGGTATTGTATTTACTTTCTATAAATGTTCCGGTTGCCATAGCAACAGCAAAACCAAGAAACAAAATAGCCATTAATCGTGTTGAGAATAAAATCGAGAATATTTTCTTTTCCATAAGTGGAATATTTTTTTTAAAAAGTGATACAAAAATAACTTAAATAAATAGATTTCAACTGCATTTATTTTGGGTTTTAATACTTTTTTATGAGTTGTGGATTTCTTTTATTTATACTAAAAAATGAAATTTATTTTCGATAATTTAGCCAGATGATTCGAGTATCAATTATAGGTTCCGGAAATGTTGCCCAACATCTTATTCAAGCATTCAGTAAAACTACTGATATTGAATTAGTTCAAGTATTTGCAAGAAATGTAGCATCGGTTTCTCATTTGATTCCAATCGAAAAGACAACTTCCGATTTCGGCGAATTAAAAGACGTTGACCTTACTATAATTGCGGTAACAGACGATGCTATTGAAGAAGTTTCCAAAGAAATTCCATTTAGTAATAAATTGGTAGTTCATACTTCAGGAAGTGTTTCAATAGAATCGCTGGACTGCAAAAACCAACAAGGCGTTTTTTATCCGTTGCAAACGTTTACAAAATCAAAAGAAATAAGTTTTGAAGGTATTCCAATTTGTATTGAAGCAAAAAATGAGCAAGATTTTCGTACTCTTGAAACTGTAGCTAACGCTATTTCAAATACAGTTTACAAAATCAATTCAGAGCAAAGAAAAGCATTGCATATAGCCGCTGTTTTTGTATCTAACTTTGTTAATCATCTTTATCAAATTGGCAACGATATTTGTATTGAAAATGATTTGTCGTTTGACATTTTAAAACCATTAATTCAAGAAACGGCTAATAAAATTTTGATGCTTTCGCCAAATGAAGCACAAACCGGACCAGCCAAACGCAAAGACACTCAAATAATAAATACTCATCTGAACTTCTTAAAAGATGATAACCAAAAAGAAATCTATAAATTACTAACAAAATCAATTATCGATAATGGGAAAAAGCTATAAAGAAATACTAAACAACATCACCACATTCATTTTTGATGTAGATGGCGTTTTAACTGACAGTTCGGTTCATGTTACGCCAACTGGAGAAATGTTGAGAATTATGAACATTCGTGATGGTTTTGCCATGAAAGCTGCCATTGAAAGTGGTTATCATGTTTGTATCATTTCGGGAGGAAATAATGAAGGTGTTCGTATCCGACTGAAAAATTTAGGCATTACAGATATTCATTTAGCTTCCCCAGATAAAGTAGCCACTTTTAAGGAATACATTGAACTATATGATATAAATCCGGAACATGTTTTATACATGGGCGATGATATTCCCGATTATCACGTGATGCAATTGGTTGGTTTGCCTACTTGTCCACAAGATGCAAGTCCAGAAATAAAAGCAGTTTCCAAATACATTTCACATAAAAAAGGAGGAAAAGGTGCCGTCAGAGAAATTATTGAACAAGTCATGAAAGTACAAGGCAAATGGCATATGTACTATAACGGAAAGCACGATTAACAAATAACCAAATTATCATTAAATGAAATACCTAAAACTAATTCGTTACCAAAATCTTTTATTGCTTGCTTTTATGCAACTTCTATTTCGTTATGGTTTTTTAAAATTCCAAAACATCTTTTTATCACTAAATGATTGGCAATATGGATTGTTGGTTTTAGCAACCGTTTTAATTGCAGCTGCCGGATATGTCATCAATGATATTTTAGATCAGGAAACTGATTATGATAACGATAAAGGAAATGTAATTGTTGGTAAATTTATTTCTGAAAAAGCGGCGTATAATTTGTATTTTGTACTTAATATAACAGGTGTGGGAATTGGTTATTATTTAGCTAATGTAATTCACAAGCCTAGCTTTGCCGGTGCGTTTATTATCATTTCGGCAACTTTATATATGTATGCTACTAGTTTAAAACAAATGCTTTTAATAGGTAATATTATTGTGGCGCTGCTCTTGTCTTTTAGTGTAATTATCATTGGCCTTTTTGATTTATTACCCGCTACATATGAAGGTAATCAAACAGAAATGGGCGTTATGTTTTCGATATTAATTGACTATGCCATTTTTGCTTTCATTATTAATTTGATTCGCGAAATAGTCAAAGACATGGAAGATGTTGAAGGCGATTATAATAATGGGATGAATACTTTACCAATAGCAATCGGAAATGAAAAAACTTCAAAGATTGCTGGTTCATTAGGTATAATTGCTACGTTAATTTTGCTTTGGTACATTAACAGTAATTTGATGTCGTCTAAGCTTTATTATGCTGTAATTTACGGATTACTTTTTGTTGTGGCGCCAATGATTTTCTTTGTGGTTAAGATTTGGAATGCCAAAACAAAAGAAGATTTTCGTTTGCTTAGCACTATTATGAAATGGATTATATTTTTTGGAATACTTTCCATATTAGCAATCAATTTAAACATCATGCAAAATGTTAAGGGATAAGCTCAAAGGCTATAATATAATCTTAGCTTCGGGTTCGCCAAGAAGGCAACAATTTTTTAAAGATTTAGATCTTGATTTCGAAATAAGATTAAAAGAAATTGAAGAAATTTATCCGGATGATTTGCAAGGTGTAGAAATTACCAACTATTTGGCCCAACTAAAAGCCAGTGCTTTTGAAGGAGAAATCGCGGCAAACGAGCTTTTAGTAACAAGCGATACAATAGTTTGGCTCAATAGTAAAGCCTTAGGGAAACCTAAAAATTATGAAGATGCTTTTGCTATTTTGAAATCATTATCAAACGAAACACATGAAGTAATTACTTCGGTTTGTTTTAAGTCGATTAAAAAGACGGAAACTATTTTTGATGTTACCAAAGTAACTTTCAATAAGCTTTCAGATGATGCTATTCATTATTATCTTAATAACTACAAGCCTTTTGATAAAGCTGGAGCTTATGGCATTCAGGAATGGATTGGATTAGTTGGCATTACCAAAATTGACGGTTCCTACACCAATGTTGTTGGGCTGCCAACCGAAAAAGTATATCATTATTTAAGTCATTTCAATGAAATGAATAAAGATTAATTAACTTTAAAACAAAATACTATGTCTGAAACAATGAAATACCCTTTCTTTATTAGGCTTGCAGCTATACTAATTTGTTTAATTGGACTATTTGTTATCATGTATTATGGACAAGACATTATTTTTCCAATACTGCTATCATTACTTTTTGCTATTATTTTACGACCTGTTGTTACATTTTTAAACAAAAGACTGCGTTTCCCAAATTTTATTGCCGTAGTTTTTGCAATTGTTTTCTTTGTATTAATTTTTCTTGGAATCTTTTATTTTATATCTCTTCAGGTTACTAATATGGCTGAAGACTGGGGAAAAATTAAAAATAATTTTTACTATCATATTGAACATTTTCAGCAATTAATTAGGGATAATTTTCATTTAAGCAAACTAGAGCAAAAAGAAATTATAGAAAATGCAGCAAAAAACAGCCTTAAATCTAACAATGAAATTGTTGGCAGCACCTTAAATTCATTTAGTGACATACTATTAAACCTTACATTAATTCCAATTTACACTTTTCTACTTTTGTTATATCAAAATCATTTCATTGCTTTTTTTATCAAATTATATAAACCTCAAAACCATAAGAAACTGCGCGAAATTTTATTTGAAATCAAAACTGCTGTTCAAAGTTATGTGGTTGGTTTGATTTTTGAAATGGTTGCGGTTTCTATACTAACAACTTTTGGTTTATATTTAATTGGTGTTGAATATTTTATTTTATTAGGTATCATAACCGGAATATTAAACTTGGTACCTTATATAGGTATATTATTTGCTGGAATCCTTAGCATTTTTGTTTCGCTATCTGGTTCGACTGATTTGTCTATTATTTTAGGTGTAATTGTAGTTAATCTAATTGTACAACTTATAGACAATAACATTTTAGTTCCAATGTTTGTTAATTCAAAAGTTCAAATCAATGCATTTGCTTCTATCGTTGGGATTATTATTGGCAATGTATTAGGTGGAATAACCGGTATGTTTTTGGCTATTCCGATTATTGCAATTATAAAAGTAATTTTCGACCGTATAGATTATCTGGAGCCTTGGGGTTATTTATTAGGCGATGACTTACCAAAAACCTATGAATGGCACAATATCAAATTTCCACATTACAATTACAATATTACTTCAACTCCAATAGATTTTGATTCCGATTCTAAACCAACAATTCAAACAGAAGATAGTTTTGAAAAAAAAGAAAGTAGCTCGGATGACAACGTTGAAAAATAGTTTTAATTTAATTTTTTTTAAATAAAAAATCATGTCTTTCTTTTCTAGTTTCACCCAAGAAGTTATCGCTTCTGGTATTTTATTAGCGGTTGTAATTTTTCTTAGAGTTATATCTGCAAATCTTATACGTCGCTATGCCAAATTATCTTATATCATGGAGCATAGAGCTAATTTGGTTATAAAATATATTCACTTACTAATTAACATACTTGCAATTATATGCCTAATTGTTATTTGGGGAGTTCAAAAAAAAGATATTCTATTTACATTGTCTTCAGTAACAACAGTTGTTGGTGTTGCCATGTTTGCCCAATGGTCTATTTTAAGTAATATAACTTCCGGTATTATTTTGTTTTTCTTTTTTCCTTTTCGAATTGGAGATGTAATCCTAGTTCATGATAAAGACTTTCCAATTCAAGCAGAAATTGAAGATATTAAAGCGTTTCATGTTTATTTAAAAACCGATATAGGTGAGCGTATTACATATCCTAACAACTTACTTCTCCAAAAAGGCATTTCTATCATCAAACCCAAATTTGATGACAAAGAATTTACAGATTAGTTTCTTGTTTGAATTGCTAAACCTAGTTTATACCAATCCTAATCAGGTGTGAATTATATAACTTTTAGAAATATGTATGCAACTGTTTCATTTCATTATGATTTACTTTTACAATGAGCAATAATGCTCAATTATAAAAGAATCTAAAAAGTAGTTCGTGAAGTAAAATTATAAAAATACTTTTTTTGAAATGTTTTTTCTAAGCTTCGAATACTATTAATAGTAAATAAAAAAAATCATGAAAAAAATGAAATTTTTAATGCTTGCAACTTTGTTATTATTAGTATTTAATTCACAAGCCCAAGCCGTAAAAGTGGGTAACAAATATGGAGTCAAAATTCCTATTTGGGCACCAAAAGCACTAGCCACAACACATTACTATTATCTTCCTGACATTCAAACTTATTATGATGTTCCAGCGCAACGTTTTATCTATCAAAGAAATGGTTTTTGGGTTCGTACTGCAACCCTTCCAACTCGTTACAGAGGTTATGACTTATATAAAGGTCAAATTGTATTCTTAACAGATTATAAAGGAAATGCTCCATTTACATATCATAATAAACACAAAGTAAGATATGCTGGAAAACCATGGAAAGCCAATGGTCATGATAATGGTAACCACTATGGGCAAAAAAAAAGTAATGTAAATGGAAAAGCAAAAGGACGCGGAATGAAATAAAATATAAACATATCTATCAAAAAGCAAAGACTAACATCTTTGCTTTTTTATTCTCCAAAAACTTAACACAAATGAACTGATTGTCAATAATATATATAATATAATTCTTAAAAAAAATAAATTAATATGTATTTAATCGATTATTTTTGTACTTAGACAGTTATTTACTAAATAAGTTATATATATTTGTCTAAATATTTTTTATGTTTTGTAAAATGATGATATCGTTTTTGTGCCCCAAAACTTAAAACAAAAAAGTCAAAATCATGAAATCGTTAAGAAAGCTATTCCTAGTATTAATTCTTTTCACTTGCTATTTGTCGAGTGCACAAGAATCTAAAGGTGATGTCTCTTCATTACCAATTGATCCCAAAACGAATTGTTATGTTCGGTATTATTATTTTCCTAATTTGGAGGCCTATTTTGATAACCTAGAGTTAGTTTATCATTATAAATTAAACGGACAATGGCAAAAATCTGAAAACTTGCCATCAAATTATGGTGGGTATTCTTTATATAACAAAGTTAGAGTGGCTATTACTAATTTTGATGGAGATGAACCATACCAACTTCTAAAAGTCCATAAAAAAATGTATCCATACAATTCCAAGGGAAGATTCACTAATCAAACAGCTTCAACGGAATAAAAATATATATTAACCTAATTTGAAAACCTCTTATATTGCATAAGAGGTTTTTTTCTATAAAACAAAAACTAAAAACTGATAAACTGAATGCTCATCTCTAAACACTGAATACTTAAATTAGTATATTTGAGCAATGGCAAAACATTTCCGATGAAACACTTTTTACTATTCTCTCTACTCCTACTAAGCATAAAGGGTTTGGCTCAACAACCTGCCAAACCCAATGCAGTAGAACTATACAGCCAAATTCAAAAATTAAATTTCCTTGGTTCTGTATTGTATATAGCAGCACATCCTGATGATGAAAATACACGATTAATTTCTTATTTGTCTAATGATGTTAAAGCACAAACCGGATATTTATCATTAACTCGTGGTGATGGAGGACAAAATCTAATTGGTTCTGAGCTGCGTGAACAACTTGGCCTAATCCGAACTCAAGAACTTATTGAAGCAAGAAAAATTGATGGTGGAGAACAATTTTTTACTCGTGCCAATGACTTTGGATTTTCGAAAAACCCAGATGAAACATTGCAAATATGGAATAAAGATCAAGTATTAAGTGATATCATTTGGGTAATGCGCAAGTTTCAACCCGATGTGATTATTAACCGTTTTGACCATCGTTCGCCAGGAACAACTCATGGTCATCATACTTCTTCTGCTATGTTGAGCTATGAAGCCTTTGACAAAGTAAACGATGCTACAGTATATCCAAATCAGTTACTATACACGACAACTTGGCAACCCAAACGTTTATTTTTTAATACTTCATGGTGGTTTTATGGAAGCAAAGAAAAGTTTGAAGCTGCCGACAAAAGTAATTTAAGTAAACTTCAAATCGGAACCTATTACCAATCCTTAGGCAAATCGAATCAGGAGATTGCAGCACTTAGCAGAAGTCGTCACCAATCTCAAGGCTTTGGCACAACAGGTACTCGTGGTGAAGATTTTGAATATTTGGAATTACTAAAAGGAGATTCTCCAATAAACAAAGTAAACATTTTTGATGGTATCGATACAACTTGGAACCGAGTAAAAGATGGAAAAGAAATTGGAGCCATTCTGGCAAACGTAGAAAAAAACTTTGATTTTAAAAACCCTGCTGCTTCAATTCCAGATTTAGTTAAAGCTTACAATTTAATTCAAAATTTAGAAGATAAACATTGGAAATATATTAAATCAGAAGAGATTAAAAAAATTATTGGTGGCTGCACTGGTCTCTATTTTGAAGCGATTTCTGATGTTCAAGAAATTACACCAAACAGCATGCTAAAGGTAAAAGTAGAAATTGTAAATAGGAGTTCAATTCAAATGAAAATAAATGGGATTGGCGCTTTTCCTATATTAGAACCAAACACTGAAGCCATTGCAGATTTAAAAGAAAATATTCCTTACTCTAAAAATATTGAACTCAAAATATCAAAAGATGTAAATTATACTAATCCATATTGGCTTAACGAAAAAGGAAGTATAGGAATGTATGCTGTGAATAATCAAGAAAACATTGGATTACCAGATGTTATAAGACAATTAAAAGTTGGAGTCTGGCTAAATATAAATGGTGTAGAGATTCCGTTTGAAAGAAATGTAGTTTACAAATACAACGACGATGTAAAAGGAGAAGTCTATCAACCACTTGATATCGTTCCAGCTGTAACTTCAACTTTTGCTGAAAAAGTTTATATTTTTAATAATGAAAGAGCTAAAACAATTACCTTAAAAATAAAATCTGGTAAAGATGCTATAAACGGTAATGTAAAACTAGATATACCTCAAGGCTGGCAAGTTTCACCAGCAGAAATTCCTTTTACTATTGATAAAAAAGGGCAGGAAGTAGTAGCTGTTTTTAGCGTTTCTCCATCAAAAGAAGCCGGAGAAATAAGTATCAAAAGTATCGTAACGGTTGACACACAATCCTATGATTTAAACAAAATTGACATCAACTATCCTCACATTTATAAACAAATGGTGCTTAAACCAGCGGAATCTAAAGCAATTCATTTAAAAATTAAAACTAAGAATGAAAAGATTGCTTATATTATGGGTGCTGGAGATGAAGTCCCAAAAAGCTTGATACAAATGGGTTATGAAGTAGATATTATAAAACAAGATGAAATTTCAACTGAAAAACTTGAAAACTATGATGTGGTTATGACTGGAATTCGAGCTTATAATACTGTAAACGCATTAGCATTCAAACAAAACATATTATTTGATTTTGTTAAAAACGGCAAAACGATGATTGTGCAATATAATACAACAGACGATTTGGTTACTAAAGATATAGCGCCATTTTCTTTAAAGATTTCTAGAGATAGGGTTACCGAAGAAAATGCAGAAGTTCGATTCTTGAATCCTAAACATCCTGTGCTTAATTATCCAAATAAAATCACTAATGATGATTTCAAAGATTGGAAACAGGAACAAGGATTGTATTATCCAAACGAATGGGATAATGCCTTCACTCCTATTATCTCTTCAAATGACAAAGGAGAAAAGCCAAAGAACGGAGCACTATTAATTGCTAAATATGGCAAAGGAACTTATGTGTATACAGGTTTAAGCTTTTTTAGAGAATTACCAGAAGGTGTATCAGGTGCTTTTAGATTAATAGCAAACATAATCGCAATAGGTAAATAATATGGAAAACAAAAAAATAACGGCTTGGAAAAACAGCTACACTTGGGTTTTAGTGATTAATGTTATTTACATTATTATTTTCTTTGTATTAATGCAATTATTTTTTTAAGCCATGCAACAACTAGACTGGATTGTTTTATCGGTAACGCTTTTATTTATTGTATTCTATGGTGTTTATAAAACCAAAGGAAGCAAAAACGTGGAAGACTACATTTTGGGTAACAAAGAAACTCCTTGGTGGACAGTCGGTCTGTCGGTTATGGCAACACAAGCCAGCGCGATAACGTTCCTATCAACGCCTGGACAAGCCTATCACGACGGAATGGGATTTGTGCAATTCTATTTTGGGTTACCAATTGCCATGGTTGTCATCTCTATGACATTTATTCCGATTTATCATAAACTAAAAGTCTTCACCGCTTATGAATATCTAGAACAACGATTTGATTTAAAAACACGTTCATTCACAGCTATTCTATTTCTTATTCAAAGAGGTTTGGGAACTGGTTTGACAATCTATGCGCCATCTATTATTTTATCTTCTATATTGGGATGGAATTTAACCTTGCTCAATATAATTATAGGAATATTAGTTATCATTTATACTTTCGCCGGTGGAACAAAAGCCGTAAATGTTACCCAAAAACAGCAGATGTTTATCATCATGTTTGGAATGTTTATTACCTTCTTCTTAATATTGCATTTGTTACCAAACGACATGACCTTTTCCAATGCAATGCATATTGCCGGAGCCAATGACAAAATGAACATCTTGGATTTCTCTTTCGATCCTGAGAACAGATATACATTTTGGAGCGGAATAACTGGAGGTTTTTTCCTTATGCTTTCCTATTTTGGTACCGACCAGTCTCAAGTGGGACGCTATTTATCTGGGAAGTCAGATAGAGAAAGTCAAATGGGTTTAATCATGAATGGCTTTCTAAAAGTGCCTATGCAGTTCTTTATTTTATTAACAGGTGTTATGGTTTTTGTGTTTTTTCAATTTAATCCTGTACCACTTAACTTCAATCCTGTAAACAAAATAGCTATAGAAAAATCACAATACGCTAGTGAATATCATTCTCTTGAAAGACAATTGGCACAATTATCAGAGGAAAAAAAGGAATTTAATTTGCTTTACATTGACCATTTAAATCAGAATTACGACAATCCAATCTTGAGAAAAAAACTAATCTCACTTTCGGGAAAAGAAAAAGATTTGCATGATGAAGCCAAAGTTATCATTAGTAAAGTTGATGAAAAAGCCGAAACCAACGATAAAGATTATGTTTTTATCTATTTCATTTTACACTACTTGCCTTCAGGTCTAATCGGACTTTTATTGGCAGTAATACTTTCTGCTGCGATGTCATCATCAGCTTCTGGACTAACAGCACTGGCTTCCACCACTGCTATCGATATTTATAAGCGAAATATCAAAAAAGAAAAATCGGAAAAACACTTTGTGAATGCAACAAAATATTTTACCTTACTTTGGGGAGTAATAGCAATTGGATTTGCCTGTGTAGGTACTTTGTTTGAAAACTTAATTCAGTTGGTAAATATTGTAGGTTCTATTTTTTACGGGACTGTTTTAGGAGTATTCTTAGTTGGTTTCTATATTAAATTTGTGAAAGCCAATGCCATTTTCTATAGTGCAGTTGTTAGCCAAATAACCATATTTTTTATTTACTATTACACTATTCATATCTATCCTAATGGTCAGGAAAAATTAGGTTATTTATGGCTGAATTTTATTGGTGCTTCTCTAACCGTCATTTTATCTATACTAACCCAATTCATTTTAAAAGGTAAACAAAAAGTTATCGCATAAAAAAACCACGAAATCAAAACAGAAATCGTGGTAAGTTTTTTTTATTATAAAAAGAATTTATTTTTTACTCCATTCTTTTATACTATCATTATTCATCTTAACGTAGTCGTTGTTATTTGCTTTTTCAGCACCCGCCAAAGATAACTTTGCAGTAGCAATTGCTCCGCCTTTATCCCCTAATTTAGCTTGGATTAATGATTTTTGACGTAAGTACCAAAACGGAGTGTCTGCACCTGCTTTAGTCATTGAAATTGCTTTGTTTAGATATTCCAATGCCTTATTCAAATCGCCGTTTGATTGTAAAAGATATTGTCCCGAAGAAAAATAATCTCCAGCTGTTGGTCCGGCCAATACTTTTTCGATACTTGCCAAAGCAACTTTTTGAGTTGGAACATCAAACTTTACAGAAACCATAGTTTTCTCCCAGGCAATATCTATTGTTGCACTATCATTGGTTAAATTTCCAACCGAAACAGTAAGTGATTCTACAGCATTATTTAATCCGACAGGATCTACATTAACTAAAACAGCTACTTTATTTGCATCCCAATTATCCGGTATTCCCCAATTATCAGTATCAGTATAGAAAACAACTTCCCACATATCAGCTTTTGGTGTTGTGAATATTGCATATTTTCCTTTCTTTAGCGAAGTACCATTAATTATTACATCTTCGCTAAAAGAAACAGTAGTATTTGCATTAGCTCCTGTTCTCCATAGTTTTCCAAACGGAACCAAATCACCAAAAACAGCTCTTCCTTTTGCACTTGGGCGAGAATAATCTATGGTTACATCTGTTAAACCAACAACTTGTGTTAGCGTAGAATGTGGACTTGATTGTGGTGTTTTTACTTGAGCATTAAGGACATAACTAGCAATTATAGTTGCTAAAACGAAAATAATTCTTTTCATGTTTGTTTGTTTTAGAAGTTTCCCAAATTTATAAATAGTATGTACTAATGAGTGTTAAGAATAACTTAAAAGTTTTGTTTAATTTTTTTGACAAATAAATAAACAAATGTTTTACTTTTACAAAAAAAATAAATGAAAATTTACACTTTAAAAACAAAACAAAACTTACCTATTTCACTTGATGTTGCCTGGGATTTTTTGTCAAATCCAAAAAATTTAAAAACTATAACACCAGATTATATGGGATTTAAAACCCTATCGGGAGATGAAAAAGAGATGTTTGCCGGTCAAATAATTCAATATATTGTAACTCCTGTAATGGGAATTCCAATGAAATGGGTAACCGAAATTACACATGTTGTAGATAAAAAATATTTTGTTGATGAGCAGCGTTTTGGACCTTATGCACTTTGGCATCACAAACATTTTCTAAAAGAAATTCCTGGTGGTGTTGAAATGGAAGACATTGTTGATTATAAAGTTCCTATGGGTATTTTAGGTCAAATGGTTCATCCATTTTTGGTAGCGCCAAAACTCAAAGAAATTTTTGACTATCGCAGAGCAAAACTAATTGAACTTTTTGGGGAATTTAAAGAACAATAAAATGAAAAACATATTATTAATTGGCGGTTCTTATGGTATCGGCTATGAATTAGCAAAAGAATTACAAACCGAAAACAATGTTTTTGTTGCTTCTCGAAGCAATGAAAATTTGTCAAATCTAAACGTTACACATATTCCTTTTGATGCTACGACAGGTATATTAGACACTACAAATTTACCAGCCGTTATAGACGGATTAGTATATTGTCCTGGAAGCATAAACTTACGTCCGTTTCGGGGTTTAAAACTAGAAACATTTGAAAGCGATATGCATCTCAACTTCTTTTCAATGGTAAAAGTTATTCAAAGTGTTTTACCTCAATTAACTACGGCTGAGCAATCTAGTATCGTGTTATTTAGTTCAGTTGCAGTAAAAATGGGAATGCCTTTTCACACAAGTGTTGCCGCTTCAAAAGGTGCTATTGAAGGTTTTGCAAAAGCATTAGCTGCCGAATATGCACCAAAAATTAGAGTAAATGTGATCGCGCCATCCTTAACCGACACGCCATTGGCAGAGAAATTCTTAAGCAATGAAGAGAAAAGAGAAAAATCAGCACAACGCCATCCTTTAAAACGAGTTGGAACAACAGAAGATATAGCACAAATGGCTAACTTTCTATTGAGTGAAAAGAGTTCCTGGATTTCGGGTCAAATTTTTCATGTAGACGGTGGAATGTCATCACTTTTAGTAAATTCATAAAGGAAATGAATATATTTTGGTTTCGACGCGATTTGCGTTTAGAAGATAACGTTGGACTTTTTCACGCTTTAAATGACGGTGAAGAAGTGTTGCCAATATTCATTTTCGATAAAACTATTCTTTCACAATTACCCAAAGACGATGCTCGAGTAACCTTTATCCATCAACAATTAGAAAAAATACAAATCCAACTCCAAATTATAGGAAAATCACTGGCGGTATTTCACGGTAACCCTATTGAAGTATTTAACAAATTGATTGCTGAAAATCAGATTAAAACCGTTTACACCAATCGCGACTACGAACCTTATGCTCGCAAAAGAGATTTAGAACTATATCAATTATTCAAAGAAAATAACATCGAATTTAAAACCAGTAAAGACCAAGTCATCTTTGAAAAAAGTGAAGTTGTTAAAGACGACAGTTCGCCATATGTTGTCTATACTCCGTATTCTAATAAGTGGAAAGATAACTTTAGAAAAACCAGTTTAATTCATTACAAATCAGAATATTTACTAAATAAAATTACTCATCACTCCTATTCGTTTTTGAGTTTGGCAGCTATTGGTTTTGAAGTTTCAAAAATCAAGGTTTTTGCCTATGACATTTCTGATTCTTTAATTGATAATTATGAAGCGACACGTAATTTTCCGTCATTAAATAAAACATCTCATCTTGGAATTTATCTACGCTTTGGAGTTGTTTCTATTCGGAAGATAGTTTCAAAAGCAATCGAAAGTAAGAATGAAACCTTTTTAAAAGAATTGATTTGGCGAGAGTTTTTTATGCAAATCCTTTGGCATTTCCCACAAACAGCCAATTCAAGTTTCCGACCAAAATATGACAGCATTGTTTGGGATAATAACGAAGCCCTATTTCAAAAATGGTGTGAAGGAAGAACAGGTTATCCTTTTGTTGATGCAGGAATGAGAGAACTTAATGAAACTGGTCAAATGCACAACCGTGTGCGAATGATAGTGGCCAGTTTCTTGTGCAAACATTTATTAATCGATTGGCGTTGGGGTGAAACTTATTTTGCTACCAAACTTTTAGATTACGAACAAGCCAGCAATGTGGGCAACTGGCAATGGGCAGCCGGTAGTGGCGTTGATGCAGCACCTTATTTTAGAATATTTAACCCAACCGAACAAATCAAGAAATTTGATAAGGACCTAGTCTACATCAAAAAATGGATACCTGAATTCGAAACAGATTATTATCCAAACCCAATTGTTGATCACAAAGAAGCTAGGGAAAAATGCTTAAGAGTTTATAAAGAAGCTGTTGGCTAATTTAGGTTTTTTATTTTGTTAAAATTCAATTCCCTAAAGTCACTTATAACCATATTGGCTAATGAATAATCCTGTAATTTAGAATGAAAACTATCGTAACCAACACAATAAATTCCTGCTGCATTTGCCGCGATTATTCCGTTGGTGCTATCTTCAATTACAATACAGTTTTCTACTGGAGTATTAGATAACTCGGCAGCTTTTAAAAAAATAGCCGGATGCGGTTTCGACTTTGGAAAGTCTTCTCCAGAAACGATATGAGTGAAATATTTATGCAATCTAAAACGGTTAAAAATTCTATTAATAGTTACTGTTGCCGAGGAAGAAGCTAAGACCAACTGCATTCCGTTATCATACAAATCTTTGATTAAATCTTCCACACCATCCAATAAGTATAAATCTTCTTTGCTATCAAAAGCATCGTTAAATAAGTTACGCTTGGTTTCAACTAAGTCTACAACTTCTTCAGTTAGATTATATTGATGCTTTAATCTTTCGAAAATATTCTTAGTAGAATTGCCAGTAAACGAAGCATACATTTCAGGAGAAACTTCAATATTGAGTTGCTTAAAATGTTGGTTATAGGCATAATGATGAACAGGTTCAGTGTCAACAATAACACCATCCATATCGAATATCACGGTTTTTATCATTAGTTTTAAGATTGTTTCTTCAACAAATACCGAATCACAGTCTCAGCTGCATACAAACCAAAAAGACAAGGCATATAACTGTTCGTACCATAAAAAGATCTTTTATAATTGGTTCCATCTGTCATTTTCAGACTGCTTGCGTCTTGTATTTCGGAAGAATATACTACTTTAAGTTTGTCTATATGTACTTTTTTTAAACGCTTTCTAATGGTCTTCGCCAAATGACAATGCGCTGTATTCTTTATATTAGCTACCTTTACTTTAGAAGCATCCATCTTTCCACCTGCTCCCATACTCGAAATTACTTTTACTCTTTTTCTTTTACAAGCAGCAATCAGGTTTAGTTTTGGCGTAACACTATCGATACAATCTAACACATAATCAAAATCAGGAGTGACAATTTCTAATGAGCGTTCAGGAGAAAGAAATTCTTCTACACGAGTTAAGTTCAGCTCTGGATTAATATCCATCAATCTATCACCAACAACATGCACTTTTGGCTTACCAACTGTTGAATGTAACGCAGGTAATTGTCGATTGATGTTTGTAATATCTACTACATCGCCATCAACAATAGTTAGATTTCCAACTCCAGCACGAGCCAAAAACTCTGCTGCAAATGATCCAACACCACCAAGTCCAACTACTAAAACTTTGGCATTTTTTAAATTGTTTAACCCTTCTGTTTTAAATAAAAGCTCCGCTCTTTCTTGCCATTTTGCCATTTTTGAAATATCGTTTAATAGGCCGCAAAAATAAGCAAAATCAGCTAAGATATTGCTACAGGTTAAAAAGGGTTAAAAAATACTTTATTCCAATTTAATTTTACTTGTTCTTTCATTTGCTCTAAAGTCATACCCTTATATTCAGCAGCCAAAACATAAACTTCTTCTAAAGTTTCTTCAATGGTATCCGTTTCTAGAAAGAATTTATCGTTTGGTATAGATTGAAAGACTTCTTTTAATTCTATGTTGCGCAATAAATATTTTCCAAAAGACAAGTAAAATCCATTAGATATTAATTGCTTTGCCACTTGTTCGTTTTTAGAAAATCCATGAATAATGATTGGGACAGAAACCTTTAAACGTTTTTTGATTTCTATTAGTTCATCAAATGCAGCTACAAGATGTAAAACCAATGGTTTTTGATACTTTTCTGCCAAAGCAATTTGTTTTTCAAAAACTGTAATTTGTAATGCTATTGGGATTTCTATCCTTTTATCTAATCCACATTCACCCAAAGCAAAACATTGTTTCAATTGGAGCTTCTCCTCTATAATTTTCAAATCACTTTCTAAACGTTGTTCATTAATATACCATGGATGAATACCGATAGAATATTGTGGAATGGAGTCATCAAAATCCCAAGGATACTGGTTCACCAACTCAAAAAAAGTTCCGTCATTAGTGAACTTGTGCGTATGTAAATTGTAGAATAACATTAGTCATGAAACTTTTTGACTCCTGCAAATATTTCAATTTGCAAATCATTTTCAAGTGGCACTATCGGACAAGAGTATTTGTGGTTGTATGCACAATAAGGATTGTAAGCTTTATTAAAATCAATAGTTACGGTATCGTTTTTTGGAATGTGCATGTCAATATAGCGTCCTCCTATATAACTTTCTTTTCCACATGTTAGGTCAGAAAACGGAAGAAAAAGATAGTCTGCAAAGCCAGGTTTTTTAATTAAATCAATATTCTGATATAGGTTTAATTTAAATTCTCTTCCGTCAAGGCTAAAAATCAATTCACCGTATTTTACATAGTCAGGTGTTCGTGTGCCGGTAGTTTTCATCTTAAAGACTTTCTCATCTGGTGTGCTAACAAACTTGGCTTCCACTATATACTTTTCATCTATTGGATAAAAATTCAAACCTTTGAAGACTTTGAAATCTTCTTCTGCTAGTGGGGTTTCTTCCTTATCAAAATATTCTTTATTCAGTGTTTGTTGGAACTCTTTGGATGATATTTCCTGAGCTGAAATTATAAAAACGTTTAGCAAAAATAACAGGAAAAGTATTTTTCTCATCGGACAGTTTTTATCAAAAATACTACAAAAGTCACAAAGTCAATAAAAAAGAAAATATAAAACTCATATACTTAACTTTTAAACTTTGTAACTTTGAACTTTGAATCTTCCTTCATGCTCAAAACTGCTTTTCAACGCTACATCAATAATTTTAAAGGATTTTCCAGAGAGATTTGGATACTTGCCATTATTACTTTTATTAATCGAGCCGGGACCATGGTTTTACCTTTTCTTTCTAAATATTTAAAGGAAGATTTGCATTTTTCATATAGCGAAGTAGGATGGATAATGGTTTGTTTTGGTATTGGATCTTTGCTCGGAGCTTGGCTTGGCGGTAAGCTTTCAGACAAAATTGGGTTTTACAAAATCATGATATTTAGTTTGTTTACCAGTGGTTTACTTTTCTTTGTGATACAATATATCACTAGTTTTGTGGGACTTTGTATCAGCATGTTTGTCATTATGGTAGTTGCCGATATGTTTCGTCCCGCAATGTTTGTGTCGCTTGGCGCTTATGCCAAACCTGAAAATAGAACACGTGCTTTGACCTTAGTTCGTTTAGCAATTAATCTTGGGTTTGCAGCAGGACCAGCATTAGGTGGATTGATTATAATGAGTGTTGGGTATCGAGGCCTATTTTGGGTAGATGGAGTAACATGTATAATTGCTATTCTTATTTTTAGGTTGAAAGTAAAAGAAAAAAAGAAATCTTCCTATTTGGATAAAGTACATCCAGGAGAAGTCTTAACAAACTCTGTTTTTAAAGACAAACCTTTTTGGATATTCCTTACAACTTGTTTGATAACAGGCATATTATTTTTCCAACTCTTTACTACCATTCCTTTATATCATAGAGAACAATTTGATTTGTCGGAGTTTCAAACTGGTTTATTATTAACCTTGAATGGTATCCTAGTTTTCTTTTGTGAAATGGCTATTGTTGGTTATGTAGAACGTAAGAAATTAAATAAAATTAAAATTGTTTCCATAGGAAGCTTGTTAATGGCAATAAGTTTATTGTTGTTGCTTGTAAATAATTGGGTGGGTATATTAATTATCATGATGTTTTTCATGTCATTTGCAGAAATGTTTGCTTTCCCATTTTCAAATTCTGTTGCTTTGAGTCGTGCACCAAAAGGTCATGAAGGTCGCTATATGGCTATTTATACTATGAGTTTTAGCTTAGCCCATATCTTTAGTGCTAAAATAGGGATGGAAATAATTCAGTATTATGGTTATCAAGTCAATTGGCTTTTTATGGGAACACTTGGGGTTATAGGAACAGTTTTAGGATTTTGGGTATACCGTTTGGTGCAAGTCGAAAGCAAAGCAATTTAATTATTAAGATTTTTTAACTTATTGATTTTGAATTACAATATTCATATTTCTAATTACTAAGAAACTACCTTATTCCTTCTACTGAAGATTATCGAAAATAATCCTTTTGATTTAAAACCTTAAAAAATAGTTAAATAACTATAAATATAGTTTTATAACTAAAAATATAGTTGTAAGTTTGATTTCAAATTAAACAACTATGCAAAAATTAACGAACAAGGAAGAAGAAATTATGCAGATATTATGGAAGCTTAAAAAAGCTTTTGTAAAAGAAGTTATGGCAGAAATCACAGAAGATCAACCTCATTACAATACACTTTCTACAATTATAAGAAATTTAGAGGATAAAGGTTTTGTATCTCATAATGCTTTTGGAAACACACATCAATACTTTCCTAAAGTAAAAATGGAAGACTACAGAAAGCGCTTTATGAACACAGCAATTGATACCTATTTCAATAGTTCGTATAAAAATATGGTTTCTTTTTTTGCTGAAGAAGAGAAAATTTCTGCTGATGAATTACGTGAAATATTAGCCATCATCGAAAATAAAAAATAGAAATAGAATAGACGGATAGATAATAGAAAAAGTGCTTAAACGGTCTATCATATATCATCTTAAACTAAAAAAATATGGAATTAGTATTCATTTATCTTTTAAAATGTAGCGGCTTAATTGCTGTTTTCTATTTGGCATATCATTTTTTGCTACGCAAAGAAACGTTTTTCAATAGCAATCGATGGTTTCTTTTAAGTGGTTTATTTACTTCACTCCTATTACCACTGTTTTTTATAAAGAAAATCATAGTGGTAGAAAGATCAAAAATTGAGATGGAAGATTTGATAGCCTATTCGCAACATGCTACCAAATCAATACAAGATGTTCCTGTTGTTAAAGCATTTGATTGGATGCAACTTATTTGTGTTAGTTATGTCATCATTGCATTAATTTTAGTACTTAAAATTATTTTCAATTTTATTTCACTTTATCGAATGCTTTATCAAAAGCAAGTTGTTAAAAATGATAAATTTAAACTAGTTAATCTAAATGAAAATATAGCTCCATTTTCGTTTTTTAACTACATCGTTTACAACTCCGATTTATATTCAAATGATGAACTGCAAAGCATCTTATTGCACGAAAAAATCCACAGTCAAGAGAAACATTCCTTAGATGTATTAGTTGCCAAATTGTTTTGCATCGTGTTTTGGTTTAATCCATTTGTTTGGCTCTATAAAAAAGTAATAACTCAAAATTTAGAATACATCGCCGACCAAAAAGCAGTAGCACAGTTGCAAGATCCAAAAGTATATCAAAGAGCCTTACTAAAAGTAGTTACAAATCAAAACTGCTTGGCAATAACAAATAATTTTTATCAATCATTAATCAAAAAACGAATCGTTATGTTAAACAAAAATCAATCAAACAAAAGAAACTCATGGAAGTATTCACTTGTTATTCCGGCTTTAATTTGCTTTGTCTTATTGTTTCAAATTAAGACAATTGCCCAAGAAAAAGAAGAAACAACTAAAAATAAACTTACGGAAACACATCAAGGCGCTGATATTACTTTTGACTCCAAAGAAACCGACAAAAGTTTAAAGACATTAAAAAATGTATTTAAAGAAGAAAAGATTGTAACCGAAGTTTCTAAAGTAAAAAGAAATTCAGCTGGAGAAATTACTGGGATATGCATCAAAATGAAATGCGAAGACGGAAGAAAAAAAGAATTAAAGATTAACCAAAGCACACCAATAGATCAAATCTTTATTTATACCAATAGACTGGAAAATGGATTGTTTGATTTTGGCGTAAAACATGTTTCCAATGATGAAATTAGTTACATTAGAAATATGGTTAACAGAAAAAGACATGGCATTTATAAGGCAAATAACACCGAAGCTGTCTATGCAGTGAATGTTAATGACAGTCTTGATGTGACTGGTAACTTTGATTTCAATTTTGACTTCGACATGGAAGCTCCAGAGGTAACTGAAGCACTTGAGGCTATTGAAATTGCTGAAGTTAAAGATGTTTCAGAAGTAGATGAGATGAACGATAAAATCTCAAAAATAATAGTTAGAAAAAATGGTAGTAAGCCTTTAGTTATTATTAATGGAAAAGTAATTACAGATGACAAAACCATACAAGAAACTATGAAGAATTTAAATATTGATGACAATACATCTTCTTCTGATGATGATAAAAAACAAGTTTATATCAATTGGAACGATGCCATGAAGATCAAATCAGATGCTATGGCCAAAGCAAGAATTCAAATTAAACGAATGAAACCACAAATCAAAAAGCAAATCAAAATAGCAAATGGCGATTGGAAAAAGGTTAAAGAAGAAATGGATAAAGCCAGAAGTGAGCAAGAACAAGCAAGACCCGACATAGAGAAAGCTAAAGAAGAAATGATGAAAGCCAAAGAAGAAATGCTAAAAGCCAAAGCTGAGATGGATGCTGCCAGAGCTGAACTAGAAAAAGCTAAAGCTGAATTGAAAAAGAAAAACGAAAATTAGTTAAATAAATTTTAAATCATTTTTAGTAAAAAACATCTTTTTATAAGTTTGTTTTAGTCAAAAAATAATAATTTATATTCTTATGAAAACAAAATTAAACTTAGTGTTGGTAGCTTTTATTTTCGCTATAGCTAATGGTTTTTCACAAGACAAGAAACCATTTGTTTTAAAGCAAAATGATGACAAAGGCGATGTCGTGATGACATGGAATGCAACCACACCAGAGCAAGAAATGAAAGACGACATTAAAGCCTTAGCAGACCATGGCGTAACGATTACCTATGATGAAATAAAACGAAATAGCAAAGGAGAGATAACTGCTATCAAAGTTACCTATGCCGATAGAAAAGGTAATAAAGGTTCCTTGGATATGAACAATCAAAAACCGATAAATACCATTAAGTTCTTTAAACAAGGAGAAAACATTGGATTTGGTGAACCAATAAATAGTGATTTTTTATCGAGTGCAAATGCGTTTAGTGGTTTTTCAAACGGTCAAAATCCAATGCAATTATTTGATTTTAGTCCAGGAGGTAATGATGAAAATTCTAAGTCCTATAGCTATAGTTTTAGCGATGATAATTCTTCAGCAAAATCAAGAATGTTTATTCAAAAAGATGGCAAAAATCCTTTAATTATTGAAGATGGTGAGGTAGTTCAAGGTGGCAATGATTATACTAAAGAAGAACTAGAAGAAATAAAGAAGAAAAATAAAGTAGAGCAATCTACCGATGATGTCATTCCTAATTTCAATTTTAATGACCAAGGCAATTTGGCTGAGCAAATGAAAAAGATGCAGGAGCAATTGAACGAAATGATGTCAAAACAATCCTTTTCTAAATCAAAAAAAGGAAAATCAGACTCAGAAAGCACGATTGAAGAAATGAAAAAAGCTACTGAAGAAATGAAGAAGGCTAAAGTGGAAATGGAAAAAGCCAAGCAGGAACTTCAGAATGCCAAGTCGAGCTTAAAGACACAAAAAGCATAAACAAAAAGACCACTATTCCAGTGGTCTTTTATATTTTTACAAAAAAAATTAAAAGATGTTCAAACTAATAGCCAAACTCAATAAACTCATCTTGCCCAGCTTTACAAAACAACAATTGGATTTAAGCAAAGCCAAAAAGTGGCAAATGGCTATTATTGGATGGCGGTATTATGTGACCACACGTGCTTTAAAAAACTAAAAACGACCAATAAAAAAGTCTGCATTTTTTTGATGCAGACTTTACTTTTGTGACCTCGACTGGATTCAAACCAGTAACCTCTTGAGCCGTAATCAAGTGCGCTATTCAGTTGCGCCACGAGGCCTTTTTTGTGGGTGCAAATATAGTTATTATTGTTAAAGTTACAAATGGAAACTTAAAAAAATATTTGATAGTAAACACTTACTCGTACTTTACTTTAATAATCGAAATTATTTAAGTTTATTAATATAACTACTATACAAATCCTTAAACTGATAGCCCACTTCTACTCTATCTTTACTTAGTTTGTCATATTCTACTAAACCCCAAAGGACAAACTCTTTTAAAAAATAGTTATCTTCTAAAGGAATTTCTGGTTGGTATTTTTGAATTAAATCTTCTAAGGGTTGAACCGCATCTAGTTGTTTTTTATACTCTTCATCCGTAGCATCGTCTAACAATTCAAAACCAGTTTCTGCAAAAAACCATTCTAATATTTTAGCATAAGGACTAGCATCAATATCTTTTTCTAGCTTTTCAATTTTTGGAAAATAAGCTGGGAAAAAAGTATGAATAGCATCTCCGATTAAATGTTGCGCAACAACTGCAGCACCTTCTTGTTCGCCTTCATAAACCAATTCCACTTTTCCTGTAATGGCTGGTATTATCCCCATAAAATCAGACAATCTTACTGAAGTACTATCCTTTCCTGTTCTCATAACACGTCTTTCAGCCGTACTCAATAAATTCTCGTAAGCTGTAATAGTCATTCTTGCACTGACTCCGCTTTTATTATCTATATATTCGCTTTCACGGGCTTCAAAGGCTATTTGCTCTAGCAAGTCTTTAGCTAATGAAGGCACATAAACCGACTCTGATTGTTGTTGGTCCAATTTAGCTTCTTGATGGGTAATGGTTCTTGCTACGGCAATACTTTCTGGGTAATGGGTCAAGATTTGAGAACCAATTCTATCTTTCAATGGAGTTACAATACTACCACGATTGGTATAATCTTCGGGATTTGCCGTAAAAATAAATTGCATGTCTAAAGGCATTCGTAACTTAAAACCACGTATTTGAATATCGCCTTCTTGCAAAATATTGAACAAGGCTACTTGAATTCGGGCTTGCAAATCGGGTAACTCATTAATCACAAATATGCATCGATTCGCTCTTGGAATCATACCAAAATGAATCACTCGGTCATCGGCATAAGACAATTTTAAGTTAGCCGCCTTAATTGGGTCAACATCACCAATTAAATCAGCAACAGTAACATCGGGAGTGGCTAGTTTTTCTGAAAAACGTTCGCTTCTATGTAACCAAGAAATTGGCGTATCATCACCCTTTTCTGCAATTAAATCTTTGGCAAAACGAGAAATGGGATTTAGTGGATCGTCATTGATTTCTGAACCAGAAACATACGGAACGTATTCGTCCAACAATTCAATCATTTTTCGAGCCAATCGCGTTTTGGCTTGCCCGCGAAGACCTAGTAAATTGATATTGTGTCGTGATAAAATAGCGCGTTCTAACTCAGGGATAACGGTATTTTCAAATCCGTGTACACCTTCAAATGTTGGTTTTCCCGATTTGATTTTGGTTCTAAGGTTATCTCTCAACTCGTCTTTAATGGTTCGAGATACATATCCTGCTTTTTTTAAATCCCCTAGTGTTATTATATTTTCTGTTTTCATAGTCTTATTTAATTTTCTTCTTTCTATTGGTTTCATAATCTTCAAAAATCATCTCTCCTAATCCTTTTAATCCGGTGTAAAAAGCTTTTCCTTGATTGGCTTCCGTAAAACGATTGACAAATTTTTGCAGATAAGGATCATTGGCAATCATAAAAGTGGTAATCGGAATGTGTAATTTTCGAGCTTGAGCAGCTTGATTATAACATTGTTCTACAATATATTCGTCTAATCCATTACTGTTCATGTAATAAGTTCCATCTTTTTCCCTAATGCAGCTTGGTTTTCCGTCTGTAATCATAAAGATTTGTTTATTGGTATTCCTTTTTCTTCGCAGCATGTCCATTGCCAATTGTAATCCGGCAACGGTATTGGTATGATAGGGTCCAACTTTTAAATAAGGTAAATCTTTAATAGCAATTGGCCAAGCATCATTTCCAAAAACAAGAATATCAATAGTGTCTTTTGGATAACGAGTGGTGATTAATTCTGCTAAAGCCATGGCAACTTTCTTTGCTGGAGTGATTCTATCTTCTCCATATAAAATCATACTGTGGCTTATGTCAATCATTAAAACAGTACTCATTTGTGCTTTGAATTTTGATTCTTCGACCACCAAATCGTTTTCGGTTAATCGGAATTCGTCAGTTCCATTATTAATTTGAGCGTTTTTCAAACTTTCTGTTAGAGAAATACTTTCCAAACTATCCCCAAAATGGTATTCTCTATATTCACCTGTTTGTTCATCTCCACTACCTGAATGTTTCGTTTTATGATTTCCTGAGCCAGACCGTTTAAGATTACCAAATATTTGATCTAAAGCTTGCTGACGAATGGCTCGTTCCGTTTTAGCAGTTATACCCGTTCCTGAAGTACCATCCTCTTTTAGTTCTTCTCTGATATAGCCCTTTTTCTTTAAATCCTCTATAAAGTCGTCAATTGTATAATTAGAATCTGTGAGTTTGTATTCTACATCTAATTGTCGTAACCAATCAATGGCTTCCTCAAAATCACCTGAGGTATGGGTAATCAACTCTTTGAAAATTTCAAATAATTTATCAAAGGGAGATTGAAAGGGAGCTTCGTAATTTTTGAACAAAAAACCTTTTTTAGTTTGCTTTTCCATAATTTTTAAAATTACACTTTAGCATTCATAAAGTAGCTAAAACGACTATTAATTTTTAGTTAAAGTCTGTATCATTCCTTCTTTTTATCCTCAAAATCAAATTCCCGTAACTGTGGTGCTTTAAAAAAAGTAATCGCTATGACTCCGATGGTCAAACAACCTCCAACTACTACAGCTCTAACTGTTCCAAGCCAATGTGCCATTACCCCGCTTTCGAAATCGCCAAATTCATTAGAGGAACTCACAAA
>Ga0315902_10001565_pt1 | contig 36730 bp, 65 predicted proteins | sample LakEriMetagenome_9_FD_203523 | JGI IMG/M metagenome (GOLD analysis project Ga0315902, IMG submission 203523) | Freshwater fungal communities from buoy surface, Lake Erie, Ohio, United States - Buoy 12 MA117 | ecosystem: Environmental > Aquatic > Freshwater > Lake > Lake biofilm | place: USA... | reverse complement strand
AATGAAACTATTAAATCGCGTTACAGAGACGATTTCAGCTATGCCTCTTTCTCCGAGGGAGAAAAAATGCGCATTGATCTTAGCCTTATGTTTACCTGGCGGGCTATTGCTAAGCTCCGCAATTCTGCTTCGACCAACCTTCTCATCATGGATGAAGTCTTCGACTCGTCGCTTGATGTCGGTGGTACAGAAGAATTCATGAAGATCTTGGACGGTCTAACACAAGACACAAATACTTTTGTGATCTCACACAAGGGCGACCAGCTCTATGATAAGTTCCATAGCATTATTAAGTTTGAAAAGCATAAGAACTTTTCGCGAATGGCCGCATGACAAATATTGAATTTGTAAAATATATTAATAAGTTTATTAAGCATCCTATCTTTGTAGAGCAGGAAGCCATGATCATTACTGCAATGATTGATGGTAAGATTACCAAGAAGACTGCCGGAGACTTGATGGTTAAAGTCATTCAACACAATACTACTAAGCTAAAAGAACTGCTTGGTATGGACATGCAAACACTAATGAAAGAATACGGCTATGATTCGTGAACTTGTAGATTGTAATGATCTAATTTTGAAGCAGAAGACTACAAACTTCGATTTTACAAATCCTCCAATGAATCCGGTCGAGTTATACAATGACTTGGCTGAAACGATGAGAGATCATGATGGCCTTGGTCTTGCTGCTCCACAGGTAGGTCTTCCTTATCGAGCTTTTGTCATGAGAGCTCAAAATATTATTGGTGTATTCAACCCAAGAGTTGTTGACATTTCTAGTGAAATGGTATATTTAGAAGAAGGATGCTTGAGTTATCCTAATCTTTGGATAAAGGTCAAGCGTCCAAAGAAAGTGAAAGTTCGTTATACAAATCCAGATGGCCAGACTGAGACTCGTGTCTTTGATGGAATGTCAGCACGAGTTTTTCAACACGAGTTTGATCACCTTGAAGGAATTGTTCATATCAAGCGAGCGAATCGCTATCATCTTGAACAAGCAAGGAAGCTTCAATCAAAGCTAAATAAGGGTACTCCTGTTACGGCAGGCGGCCTACGAATTAAGAGTCTTACACCAGAAGCAGAACAAATTTTAGAGGCATTAAAATCATGAGTATTGTTTGGGTTAATGATATTGAAGATATGCACACCAAGTATGGTGTGAATGAAAAAGTCCGGACGTTTGATGCTGAAAAGCTCAAGCAGTTTCTTGAATTTCGTGTGAAATTCCTTGAAGAAGAACTAAATGAGTTAAAGGATAATATAAATAATCCTGAAGAGATTGTCGACGCACTGATTGATTTGTGTGTGGTTGCCATTGGCACACTCGACGCATTTGATGTAAATGCCAAGTTAGCTTGGAATGAAGTACACTCTGCTAATATGCAGAAGCAGGTAGGCATTAAAGAAAGTCGACCGAATCCACTCGGTCTTCCAGATCTTGTAAAACCTGAATGGTGGATTGCTCCTGATCATAGTGGCAATCATGGTCTTTTAAGGAAAATGATACATGAGTAAACCTATTTTTTATGCACTAAATAGATTCGGATTAGGAGCTAAACCCGGTGAAGCTTCTTCTATTGTAGATGCTAAAAAACATTTACTAGATCAGTTAGCTACATTTGATGCTTCATCACAGCAATATGCTTTAGCACAAACACCAGACGATTTATCAGCTTATCACGCGGAAATTCGTAGAAGATCAGTACCCACAGGGCAAATGTCTGTGGAAGTACCAGCGTGGAGGAGTAATGAGTGGTGGAACTACAGCATGACTGTTACACAGCCCGCCGGTATAAAGAAACGGTATGAAGTTGCTGTAAGCACTAATCACCCATTTCCAGAAAGATTAATGCATTTTTGGTCTAATCATTTCGCTTGCGAAGCAGGCGGACATATGGTAGCCCATGAGTTCTATCACATTCGTCCCAAGATGATGGGATATTTCCATGATCTAGTAATTTCAGCTGCTTGTCAGAGTCCTGCTATGCTTGACTATTTGACGCACTGGAACTCATATGGAATGAATAGCCCGATGGGTCGGGGCCGTAAAGGAATGAATGAAAATCTTGGTAGAGAATTACTCGAGTTATACACCATCGGTGTTAATGGTGGCTATACACAAGATGATGTTATAGAGTTAAGCAAGGCTCTCACAGGCTATACTAGAAATGGTTGGGTATCAGAACTCGCTCCAATTGCTGGTATAAGACTGGGTAAGTTTGTATTCGATGAAAGAATGCACGAGCCAGGCGAAAGAGTAGTATTGGGTAAAGTTTATCCTGCCGGTGGATATGAGCAAGCAGAATCGATTGTAAAAGATCTGTGTATTACAGATTCTTGTGCAGAGTTCATTTGCTACAAATTAGCAAGACACTTTATTAGCGACGATCCTCCTAGATGGATTATTGATCAGCTAAAAGACGAATGGAAATTCACTGGAGGATGGTTACCAGCTATCTACAAGAAGTTGGTCAACATATTCTTTGATAACTTAATTAATACAGATATTAACCAATCTAAGAAATTTAGAGATAAATGGGATTGGTCAGTAGCAGTAAGTAGATATTTAGCTGGAGCTGGAATTACTAATCTAGAACCTATAGCTTTTGGTTCTAATGGATTTGCTCTAGATCGCACTGGTGTATGGAGACCAGGATCTCCAGCTGGATATCCGGATATTAAGTCTTTTGTAACTTCAGAAGAAATGTTCTGGAGATTAAACAAGTTTATGTATATTTGGAAAAATTTCTTAACTTTAGTAGGAACCACTATGCCATTGGACGTGGCTGATGTTGGAGCGGCAACAGAAACTATTGTTCGTAGTATATCAACTACGAATGATGCATTATCGTCCTTCTTCGTTTCCCCCGAAATGACATGGCGATAAGGAGACTAATTTAATGAAGCAGCCAATTTTTATATTCGCTCCACTACTAGGTGCAATGGATGGACTCGATGTAGTTATCCCTAGAGGCGACCCAGAATTCAATGTATACCGTAGTAAGTTTCCCTTCGCGGGAGAAATGGACTTAGACGGGTTCTTTGCACTACACGGTAAATGTAATGTGCTACATAATATGGTAGGATTAAAAGAAGCTTCTTTTGTTCATGCCGTTGGTACTACTTATGCTGATAGATCACACTTTGATGGCCAGCGAGTATTGCAATCTGGTGGTGACACACCAATGCAATTAAAGACTGGCTGGGTTAATAGATTAATGACGGCTATTAACAATCATGGCTATGTTGCCAAGGGCGCTTCTGTAGTACCTGGCACTACTTCTACTTTTGGTACTCTTGGTGTTTTAGGTGATAATTCAATATCTACCTTTGGCGAAAGAGTAACTAAACTTACTGCTGTGCAACAAACAAGATTACAAGAAATGTGGAAATCTGACACACCACTCATGAGTGCTTTTGATCAGATGGTTCTACAGGGTGATATGACACCAACACTAACTTCGCCAGCCAGAATAGCTGAACTGAGCGCATTAGGCTATAACGTATTTTATACAGAATTTGGTGGATTTGATACACACACAAGTCAATCTTGGCCTTTGGGTGGAGCAATTGATGCGGTAGACGAATTTATAGGAAATCTAAAAGCTGCAATGGGAGAGCGCTGGAACGATGTTATATTCTTTGGTGCTTCCGAATTTGGTAGAGGCTTCTATCCAAACGCAAATGCCGGAACAGATCATGGAGTAGGCAACGTAGTTATTTTGGCTGGTGGAGCTCTTAAAGAATGGAACCTTGCTCCAGTAATTACTAAATGGCCAGGTCTCGCTAAAGAGAAACTGTATCAAGGCCGAGATCTTATGCCTACTAAGGATATGAGATCGGTTACTTTAGCAGTTGTGTGTAGATTATTTGGACTTGATCCGTATTCGACTAACGATATTCTATTCCCTTCGGTACCAACACTGCTTCCGGACGCAGATTTATATGGTGTAACTATAGGCGACGAGGTTATGCCTCCACCTCCTCCCCCACCTCCTCCCCCACCTCCTCCCCCACCTCCGCCTCCACCACCGCCTCCACCACCACCGCCTCCCCCTCCACCGCCACCGCCTCCGGTTATAAACAACGATGTGGTAGTGTTAGTAAAGAATGGTAAACTGCTTCTAAATTCACAAGTTACATTTGTAGGAACAGTAGCAGATTTACCACAAGACACTCCAATAGTATCAATGATAGAATCACCAACATTTTAAGCTAAATTAATTTGTTGACATTTTTTGCAAACCTTTGTATACTGAAATAGTAACAAGGGAATTGGTTATGACTCCTGAACAACAAATGGCACATCATATTGAATGCATTTTTAATATTTGCATCGAGAACGGCCTTGGTGATCCTACGGCCGGTGGTCGTCTTCGTGAAATCCATATGGCTGGGATCCTTGGCCATAAAATTTCCCCAACATTGACTGGGGCTGATGGTATTGATGAAGAGCCTGCAGGGTGTGAATATAAGTCTTCCACCACTTCTACTTTAAAAGCTTCATACGGCGGCATTTCTGTTTTTCCCAAGTGGGAAAAACAAATGCAATATCTAATAAATGATAAAATTTGTAAATACAAAAATCATTATTGTTCTCGATATGAAAGTGGTAAAATTGTAGAAATTTGGAAATTAAATTGTAATGACGTACTTCACTTGCTGGAACCAAAACTTTATCGTAAATGGAAAAAAATTACTGAAGGCAAGGTGCAACTAAAAGATCCTCGGCTTTCCGCGCAAATTGGCAAAGCTCAGATTATGAAATATGGAGAAAAAGTATATGAACGCGCGTGAAACTATTGGTTGTATTGGTGAAGACCTGGTCGCAGAGCATCTAGGTCCAGCTGCTATTTTAACTCGTGAATTTGATAAGTATCATCCGCATGATATTTTGTTTTTTGATAAGACTGTTCAGGTAAAAACTTTTCAGCTAAATAGAAAGACTCAAAGTTTTTGGATCGGAGAAAATTACAGTAAGACGCTATGGAACAAGATCGATTCTACTGATGAATTATATTTTGTTCAGGTTCCTCATGAAGCTTCAGATCCTGTTAAAGTATACCAGTGTCCAAATCATGTCAACTCGTATGTGATGGAAAAAAGAAATGATGGAACACCAGTACGATCTTATCTATTGACAAATTGTGAGATTGTTGATATAGTAGAAAATCAACAATTGTCTGAACAACTACATACCATGTCCCGTCAAATTTCTAAATTTAGAAAGTGAAAATTATGCGTGAATCTCTTAGAGTCCTACAAGAATGTGGTGAACTGCAGCAACGAAAGTCGAAAGATTATCAAAATGAAAAGTCGCGTATTCGGCAGGCTGACCATTATCCTCGTGGTTGTGCTACGATTCTTGATATGGTCCATCAGAAAATTACTCGAATTTATTCTGTCATGGAAGCAATGGAAGCAGGCGAGACAGCCAACTTTGAATCGCTCGAAGACTCGGCGAAGGATGCCATCAACTATCTATCCTTCTTTGTCTCATACAGCCGTGGAAAGATGGAAGGTCAGGATTCAAGACGAGATCTCGTGAATCGTCCTGTTCGAATTGATAGTGGTAACAAGGGAGGAGTTGCTGACGTAAACATGGTCAAGTCAACTAACCTTGGAGTTCTTAATAATGATGCAAGTTGAAGATATTCGCCAGTACTTTGTCAATGAACTCGCTGCTGAACGGTTTGTAATTGACAAGACTGGCGTTAAGACTATCGAGATGATTGGTGCTACGTTTGAAGCAAATGAACCAGCCATCTTTGGTAAGCCGAATGAAGACTACATCCAGCGTGAGCTCGATTGGTACAAATCGAAGTCTTTGTATGTTAAGGACATTCCCGGTGGAAAGCAAGAAGCAAATCCACCTGAGATCTGGACTTCGGTTGCTTGCACTGACGGCAAGATCAATTCCAATTATGGCTGGGCTATTTGGCACGAAGATAACTATAATCAGTACTATCGTGTGTATCAAGAATTATCGGCAAATCCGAATAGTCGTCGAGCTGTTATGATCTATACTCGGCCAAATATGTGGCTGGACTATAATCACAATGGTCGTTCAGACTTCATGTGCACCAATACTGTTCAGTATATGATTCGTGATGGTGTACTGATTGCAGTTGTTCAGATGCGCAGTAATGATGTTGTCTTTGGCTATCGTAATGATTATGCTTGGCAAGATCATGTGGTTAAATTACTCGGGTCGGCTCTTGGTATTACTAAGACTAAGATCGTCTGGAGTGTTGGTAGCCTTCATGTGTATTCTAGACATTTTAATATGGTGAAGTAATGAAAAAGATTTTGATTACTGGTTTTAATGCTGAGCAGAATGAACGAGACTATTTTCAGCGTAAGCAACTAAAGATCCTGAACTCACAATATTCACTCATTCGTTGTTTGGAAGATATGGGTTGGCAGGTCGAACAACGTCCTGTTCAGCAGGGTGAAGATCTTTCGAGTTATGATGAGGTGATTGTTTATCTGCATTCTATTCAGTCTTTTTGTCAACGTCTTTATTCTGGTCTTTGGGCTGTAGCAGCACGGCCAGATTGTATTCTAGCTTTTGATGATTGGCAAATCAATCAGGTGTTTGCAAGCTTTAGTGGATATCAAAAGAATCTTGAAGAAGGAGATGGCAATGCTGCATTCCGGCCTTATCTTGTCGATCTGTATGCTGGTGACGAGCCAGTAGAACTTCTAAAGAATAACCGGTCACACTATATTGAGTCTTGTAAGATCATCAACTCTAAGAAGAATCGTCTTCTAGTTTGCTCTTTTGCTGGTGGTGATCCTGCACTTTTTGGTCTGGAATGGCAGGGCCCAGTCTTCACTTACAATCCCAACCCGTACAATCTAAATCGCTCACCATTTAATAATTATGGCGAGGAGATTTCAGGTCTTGCTGCTTTTCTAGGCGATGATATTGTTGATGCTAATGATAAGCAGCAGCAGTGGATCTTCTCATCTCTTATTCAGGGTAAGACTCAAAAGTGGCTAAAGCTTCAAAATCCTTCTTGGCCAATTCTTAGTTTCGGCGCTAAGCGAGGTGAGTACAAGGGTGAACGTGTAATTGAATCAGAAATGTGCCGTATATATAATAGGAACTGGGGATGTTTGATGCCCGAATACTACCACGCTGGGTCTGGCTGGTGGCGCTCGAGGGTACAACAGGTTGTTGACTGTAAGTCTATCTTACTCTGTTCAGACAAAGAGGGTGCCATCTATGGCGATGCCTTTGTCGGAAATACAATTCAAAAAATTGAAAACATGAGCACAGAAGAACTGGCTCAACTTGGTCATCGCATGTACGAGTGTCTCTATGACAATCATCCTTTAGATAAGAACGTACAACGAAATGAAATTCAAAGGATCCTAGATGCAAAGTGAATTTACTCATGCTAGTATTGTACCACTTATCGGAGGCGAGACTCTAGGTGCTCATGCTGCTCATGGCAGAGCTCCAGAATATTTCTTGTCCTATTCTCCTTTTCAAGCAAACGACAAGCATATTCTAAATCATTATAAGACTAAGTATGATTCAAATATTCCATACATTCTTCTAGATCAGGGTGGAGTTCATCCCTATGCAGTAGATGTTGTGCATAGTGTGTGTCCGTGTGCCGGTCTTTCAATGCTTAGTCATGGATATGGAGACCACAATCCCAACAACAAATGGTTGTCTGAAAGTACTCAGTACGTACTTGAAAACATGAAGCCACGAGTTCTTTGGGGCGAGAATGCTCCAGGATTTGCCGGCAAGGTTGGTGATACAGTACGTAACAATCTAAAGCGAATTGGCAAAGAAAATGGATATACTATGTCGGTGTATCGCACAAAGTCTCTATTGCACGGTCTTCCTCAAGTTCGTGAACGTTCGTTCTACTTCTTCTGGAAAGATGATAAGGTGCCAATGTTGAATTACTACAGTAGACCATATACTCCTATTGAGCAGTTACTGACTAACATTAACTCTAACTTCCAGACAGATTCTATTAACAAGAAGATTCCATCACAGGATGATCCATACTATCGCTACATTCTAGAAGAACTTGAGGGTGGAATCACTCATGCTCAGTTTGCTTCTCAGATCCCATCAGAATCTGCTCGTAATGCTGACGTATTAGCTTATATTGAAACTAAAACTAATTATGTTGAAGTAGCAAAGTGGATGAGCGCTCACGGGTATGAAAAAGAAGTTACTAAATGCGAATACCGTGACGCTAAGCTCGCTGCTGGTGGTTCTATTATGCGTAGGAATACAATTGTTCCCCGTGATTATATCGGCGCCTTTGTGGGTCATTATCCTGTTATGCTTGCACATCCTGTACATGATCGGTATATTAATTATCGCGAAGCAATGACAATTATGGGACTTCCACAAGACTTTGAATTAGTTGATGCAAGCCCACGTAATGCGAATATGATTTGCCAAAATGTTCCAGTTCAGACTGCGACTGACATGGCAACTGAAGTTGTAGCATATTTAAATGGTGAGAGAAGAATGCTTGATACTGATTACATTATTCAATATAATCATTCACAAACCAGTACATATGAAGAGAAAGCATCATTGGAGGCGTTTTTAGTATGAGTGCAGTCAAAACATGGATAAAGAATATTGAAGAAGATTATTTTATGAAACCAACTGAAGTCGGTGCGATCGATTATAAATATAATGAAGGCAATCTCCTCGACGAGATTCAGTCTTATATTGATGCTACTTACAATCAGCATTATTCCCGCAATAAATTCCAAGCAACAGAATTCATCATTGACGCCGGTCATGGGACTGGTTTCAATATTGGGAATATGATGAAGTACACGCAACGATATGGTCGCAAAGGCGATCCAGCCGAATGGCGCAAAGACCTTCTCAAGGTTATCCACTATGCAATTATGCAACTCCACGTACACGACACTGAAAATAAGGATTAAGTATGGGTATTGAAATCAATGTTCCAATTGAAAAGCTTCGTGAACGCAAGCTCTTTCTAGCTGCTCCAATGTATGGTGGGCAGTGTGCGGGTATGTTTACTCGATCAATCGCAGACCTCTCAGCTCTCTGTACTCATTATGGCATTCAGATTCGATTCTATTTTCTGTTTAATGAATCGTTAATTACTCGCGCTCGTAACTATTGTGCAGATGAGTTTATGCGTTCTGGTGATACTCACATGATGTTTATCGATTCAGATATTGGTTTTAATGCTAATGATGTAATTGCTCTTCTTGCTCTTCAGTCAGAAAATCCAGAAGACGATGATTATGATATTATCGCCGGTCCCTATCCAAAGAAGTGCATCAGCTGGGAAAAGATTAAGCTTGCTGTTGACAAGGGATTTGCAGACGAAGATCCTAATAATCTTGAAAAGTATGTTGGCGATTATGTCTTTAATCCTGCTGGCGATCGAAGTGAAATTCCACTTTCAGAACCAGTAGAGGTTCTAGAAGCTGGTACTGGATTCATGATGATTCGTCGTAATACGTTTGAAAAATTCCAGGAAGCTTATCCTCAGCAGATGTACAAGCCAGATCATGTTCGTACAGAGCACTTTGATGGCACTCGTGAGATCATGGCGTTCTTCGATACTCCTATCTGTCCGGATAGTAAGCGCTATCTCTCAGAAGATTATATGTTCTGCCAGTGGACACGTAAGGCTGGTATGAAAGTTTGGTTCTGCCCATGGATGCAGTTGCAGCATGTGGGTATGTATGTATTTGGTGGATCGTTGGTTGATCTAGCTCAAATTGGAGCAGCTGCAACTGCAGATGTTTCGCAACTCAAAAAGAAGTGATTGACATTAATAAGTAATTGAAGTATATTGATAATACCAAACATTATGGAGAATATTATGAAGTTTGATGCTAACACACTACAGGTGCTCAAGAATTTCTCGTCAATTAACAAGAACATCATGTTCAAGACTGGGAATGTTATTCGAACTATCTCGGATACTAAGTCGGTGATGGCCAAGTCCACCATCAAGCAAGAAATTCCCAAGAGCTTTGGCATTTATGATCTGTCTCGATTCCTTGGTACTCTAACTCTGTTTAATGAAGCTGAGTTGGATATCCAGGATTCGGTGGTTGAAATTAAGGAAGGTAACAATAAGTTCAAGTACGCTTTGTCTGATGCATCACTCATTATGGTTGCACCCGATAGAGATATTGCTCTTCCAGATCCTGAGATCGAATTTGTTCTGACTCAGGAAGCACTCAATCAGGTAATGAAGGCACTGAGCGTTTCTCAGCTTCCTCATATTGCTGTGACCGGTGATGGTACTACAATCTACCTGCAGGCAATTGATGCTGAGGGTAAGACTCATGATGCTTATAGTGTTGAGGTTGGTTCCACTTCGGCAAACTTCCGTATGGTCTTCCGAGCAGACAATATCAAGCTCATCCCTGGAAATTATAATGTTCAGATCTCTGCGAAGGGTCTCAGTCACTTCACAGGCACAAATGTTGAATACTGGATTGCTGTTGAGTCGAGTTCGACTTACCAGGGTTGATAGTTTATAAAGTGGCCTAGCCGCATTATAAACATTTTATATGATGGAGATATTATGCTTGAAGAATTCGTGTGGGTCGAGAAGTATCGTCCAAAAACTGTAGCAGACACTATTCTTCCAGAAGATCTGAAGAAAGTATTTCAACAGTTCGTTGATCAAAAGAACATTCCAAATCTCATTCTCTCTGGTACGGCAGGTGTTGGTAAGACAACTGTCGCCAAAGCCATGTGTGAAGAACTTGGTTGTGATTATATTGTAATTAATGGTTCGTTAAATGGTAATATCGATACTCTACGTAATGATATTTCTCGTTTTGCTAGTTCGGTTTCTCTATCCGGCGGCCGTAAAATGGTTATCCTCGATGAGGCCGACTATCTGAATGCTCAGTCAACTCAACCAGCTCTTCGCAATTTTATGGAAGAGTTTAGTGCCAATTGTGGTTTCATTCTGACTTGTAACTTTGTTGATCGTATCATCGAACCTCTTCACTCTCGTTGTTCAGTGATCAAGTTCAAGATTCGTAAGTCTGAACTATTAGAACTGGTCAAACAGTTTTTGCGGCGTGTGTGTGGAATCCTAGACAATGAAGGAGTTACTTATGATAAAGCTACTGTGGCTGAAGTTATCAAGAAACATTTTCCTGACTGGCGCCGAGTTATCAACGAACTTCAACGTTACAGTGCTACTGGAGTTATTGATTCCGGTATCCTTCGTAACTTTAGCGATGACTCGTTAAAGAAGTTGATCGATTTCATGAAGGATAAGAACTTCACCGGTGTACGTAAATGGATCGCTGAATCTGATATGGATACTAATGAGTTCTTTCGAGCCTTCTACGATAAGGCTGAGAACTATATTACACCGGCTTCTATTCCAATGTTAGTTCTTCATCTTGCTAAATACCAGTATCAGAATGCGTTTGCTGCCGATCCTGAAATTAATCTTGTTGCGTGTGTGACAGAGATTATGGCTGATTGTTCGTTTGTGTAATGTGGAACAAAAAGAAATGCCCTTCGTGTGATCAAAAATATCTGAAGTCGACTCCTTTTCATGAAGTTCGACTTCAACATTCTGATCAGATTATGACTATAGAGATTTGTGAAAATTGCGCTGATATCTTAGACGCAGCAGCAAACTCTTTGACTGGAAAGCGGAACGATGAACCCATTTGATTTTGTTACATCGATCAACACATCAAAAAAGAATTTAATGAAAGGAACTGAAAACGACGACCTCGCTGAGAAAACTTATAGCCCATGGCTAACTAATAAAGCTCTTTCGTATTTCGCAGACACTATTCATGCTGCAAATATGATGAATTGTAACCACCATATCGATTATAAGCTTCAATATTCTTTCTTGATAAATATTGTAAGACCCAGCAAACGGTTTTCTAAGTGGGCGAAGAAAGAAAAGGATGAAGATCTTGAAGCTATTATGGAACATTTCGGTTATAACCGACAGAAAGCCAAGACTGCACTCGAGCTCCTCACACCTGATCAGATAAAAATAATAAAGAAAAAGCTTGATAAAGGTGGGATACAGAGATGAGTTTAATTGATAGTTTAGTCGAGATAAGACTCGGCGAAGAAGATGACTTCCTAAAGGTTCGTGAAACACTGACACGTATTGGAGTAGCTTCACGTAAACATAGTACACTATACCAGTCATGTCACATTCTTCATAAGCAAGGCAAATACTATATTGTTCATTTTAAAGAATTATTTGTATTAGACGGAAAACCTTCTAATTTTTCTGATGAAGATAAAGGGCGTAGAAATACCATCGCTCAACTACTTTCAGACTGGGGTTTGATTGCAATTGTAGAACCTGAAAAGATCAAAGCGCCGGTGACTCCACTGAGTCAAATTAAGATCCTTCCGTTCAAAGAAAAGGATCAATGGGAATTGGTAACCAAGTACAATATTGGTCGTAAAAAATAAGCCATTGATTTCATTGAAAACTAAAATGCACTTGGTTGACTCCGAGTGCATTTTTTTATGTACATTATATGAAAGTTTTGATATATTAAGAATATGAGGAATGAAGGAAACAACATGATTATTAATCTTTGCGGTGGAGCTTTTGAACTCAAGACCGGCCGGTCTTGGACCGCTGGCATTAGTCCTTATCGTGAAGGTGAAGCTCTAAAGCTTCGCTGGGAAAAGACTGGACCAATCACCGGCCGACATTTCTTCGAGATCAATGGCATGCAGTTCTCTGCCAAAAAGATTTCGCCTCGTATTGAAGGCATTCAGCAGCATATTTCGTATTGACATTTTTTTCAAAATATACTATACTAAAAATATAAGGAATGGAAACTGACATGACCAAGATTGATTACATCGACCCTTTCATCAACGTTTCTGCTGTTCAGGCCCGTATGGCCGAAATCGAGGAACCGAAAATGCTCAGTCTTACTGATATCAATGCAGCCACCAACAGCTACGATGGCGACGTCTATTCGGACCTGTACAAGGACGTGTATGGCATCCGTCCGCGCACCGCCGCCTTTAAGTCGGTTGAAGAGTTTGATGCAGACTTCAAGCTTCTTATCAGCCAGCTCAATGAGCAACAGGCTGAAGAAGAAATTCGTCAGGCTGCGAACCTTGAAAAGTTCGCATCACGTGTTCGTGAAACCATGGAGCTCTGCAACTGTGATGCAGAACGCGCAGTTGAAATCATCGCTGATGCTGAAGGCGAGCTTGATTCGTATCAGTGGTATGGATATGAGCGTCTCGAATGGCACTTCAATCTGAAGTATGGATCTATCAAAACTCTTATGAAGGAAAACGTACAATGAATACGTATTTCATTTGATCCATGGGTAGTTCAAAGAGCAAAAAAATTGCTAGCGTTGAAAAATAATTGTTGACATTAATTCTATCTTGTATATAATGAATATATCAACTGAAGGAAATATATCATGACTAAGTTTGAAAAGTTTGATCGTAAGAACCTTGTCGCTCTCCGTGCTGAAATGGAACATGTTCTCGCTAAGTACGGTGTTGATTCGAATCTTCAGTTCGAAGTTGGTTCGATGAAGTTCTCTGATTCTGAAGTTCAGATCAAGGTTTCGGCTAAGGTGAAGGGTGCTAAGACTTTCAGCGATGCCATTCTCGAATCTCGTGTGAAGTCTCTCGGTCTTGTCATGGAAAAGAACGGTTGTAAGCTGGTTCGTTACGATTCTAAGAAGTACAAGATGCCGTTCATCTACGAAAAGGGTGGTAAGCTCTATAAGACTTCAGAAGAACATGCAAAGTTTCTTTTTGCTGCGTGATTTTTAGTTGACATTTTTTTCAAAATGCACTATACTGAGAATATACGAAATGAAAGGAAACATTATGTCGAATGCTGAAATCCAGGCTCTTCAAACGCTCTTCCCCGCTCCTCGTGGCCAATACGCTGTTGCCTATTGGGTTCCCATTGCACTTCGCCAACGTGTTCTGGCGGCCTATCGTGAAGAAGGAATTCCTATTAAAATTCGTTTCCGTGGTTCGCGTGCAGCTTCAGTCGGACGTGATATGCCTTGTATCGAAGCTGGCCGTACTTATCGCCGCACTCGGAGTCAAGCCAATCGGGATTGTTTGATGGCTGATGCTACGCACTTTTCTGTTTATCGCCGGAGAACTCATGTCTAAATCAAGTATTGCAATATCATTTCCATGGATCCCAGTTCTTACTTTGATCTTTATTACACTGAAGCTCACTGGATATATCGCATGGTCTTGGTGGTGGGTGCTTTCACCACTGTGGATTCCAATTGCAGCTGTAACTGTTTTTATAATTTTGCTAATGTTGATCAAGAGTTTTACGAGTAAGTGATATATAATATATATGGAGGTTGCTATGGAAGTTGAAGTATACTCGTTTCCTACTATGGAAAATCCTAAGGATGTAGAATTTACTTACTGCGAAATTCTGAATGCTCAGCGTCGTGGAGAATTAATTCCTGTGGAAGCTCTCGATTGGATGGACAGTGCAAATACTTGGCTAATTGAATCGAGGAAGTGTGTAACATGATTAAAGAAGCAAAAGGCGGCGCATTTGCCACTGCTGATATGAAAACTTTAAAGCGCGCTTTGTATGCATATACGGAGGTGTTACGACGTACTCCGTTAACAGCTAATACATCAGATGAATTGTCCAAGGTAGCTAATCTTCTACATCGTATTAATCGTATTGCATAATGCAGAATGCGCCCGTAGCTCATCTGGATAGAGCGCGAGACTTCTAATCTTGAGGTAGCAGGTTCGAGTCCTGCCGGGCGCGCCAATTTAACTTATGGAGACAATATGGTTTGGCTATTTGGTCTTATATTTTTTTTAGTTTTAAATGCTTATTTTGGAATTAGTGACGTAAAGAAACACAATTCAACAAAGCCAGCGGCTTTTACCTGGTTTGTTGTTGGATGGATGGCGCACAGTGTTGCAATTGAGCTTCCAAAACTTCTCATGTAAATACAGCTAACGGACGAGTAGCTCAAAGGTGGAGCCGGTCGCTCATAACGGCTTGGGTGAAGGTTCGAGTCCTTCCTCGTCTACCAATTTTGTCACGCACTCACCTTAATAAGGTATGAAAATGAATGTTACTGAACAAGAGTTAGAAGCTCACTATAGATGGGCTGTTGAAACTCCATCTGATATTAATATACATTTACCCATGCTCAGAGCTCTTGCTTCTGTGTGTGATCACGTGACAGAAATGGGAACAAGAACTGGTGTTTCTACTCGAGCACTGTTAACAGAAGCTTGTATCGTACGAGCTTATGATCTACAGCTCGATCCACAAGTAGAAGCTCTTTTCGAAAAATCAAGAAGTCTTGGAAGAGATCATCGATATATTAAAGGTGATACCTTAGCAATTGACATCGAGCCAACCGATCTTTTGTTTATCGATACTGATCATACATATCAACAGTTATCGCAGGAGCTCAGATTACACGGGCATAAAGCTCGCCGGTTCCTCGCTTTTCATGATACTGATAAACCTTTTGGTGGAGAACTTCTACCAGCCATTATGGAATTTCTTGCCTGTAATAAACATTGGAGAGTAAGATCTCACAATATTCATTGCCATGGCTTTACAGTTTTAGAGAGATCCGTATGACTTGTGAGGACTGTTTCTTTTATGCCTTTTTGCATAAAGATGCTTATGATAATGATATTAATATAGGCATCTGCAGATATGATCCTCCTGTTTATATTAAAGATTTAAATAATTGTTATCCTCGTATAAAATCTAATAGTTGGTGTGGTAAGTTTAAAAAAGTAAGCATAGTATGATTGTAGACTGTTTTACATTTTTTAATGAATATGATCTTCTAGAATCTAGACTAGAATTTCTGTTTAAAAAAGTAAATTACTTTGTTATTTCTGAATGTAATATGACTTTTAGTGGTCAACCAAAGAGATACAATTTTATCGATAATATCGATCGATATGCATATTACATGGATCGAATTATCTATTTACCGTGTGTAGCTTCTCCCGTGTTAGCACAAAAATACTGGGGTGTAGAACATTTTCAACGTAACAATTTACAGCGAGCAATGTCACTTCTAGATCCTAATGACTATGTAATCATGGGTGATATAGATGAAATCCCCAGTTTTAGTGGTATTGATAAAGCTATCGATCAATTAGATCGATCTGTAGCAGTCACTCTAGTTCAAGATTTACACTACTATAATCTAAATCAAATAGCGTTGAATCAATGGTATGGCAATGTTGTTACTCGAGCACGCGAGATGCGGCAGAAGAAGCCGCAAGAGTATAGAGATATGCGCAACACATATCCACCCATTACAGAAGCCGGATGGCATTTATCGCACTGGGGTAGCGTAGAAAAGATTCGCGAGAAGATTCAGGCGTCTTCTCATCGAGAAATGAATACCCCACAATTTACAGATACTAATCACATACAAAAATGTATCGATGAAGGTATTGATCTGTATGGTCGATCTTTAGAACAATATGTTAAAACATCACCTGAACAATTTGATCCATTTTTCTATCGATTGTTTTCACGCGAGTAACAGTAATGATTGAACAAGCTAAGGCTGCAATTCTAGAATCTAGTGAACAGTCTTCAATTTATATTGGATGCGATTCTATTCGCTTTCATAAAAATGAGCAGTGGTATGCTAAGTATAGCACGGTTGTAATTGTTCATATGGATTCGAAGCACGGATGCAAGCTGTTTCATGAGTCTATTGATATGCCAGATTATGGTAATCTTAAGCAAAGGTTACTTATGGAAGTTCAGATGGCAGTCTCAGTGGCCACTGAGATCATTGAAATAGTCGGCAACAGGCATATAGAGATCCATCTAGACATCAACCCGAATCCAAAGCACAAGTCGAGTATTGCCGTGAAGGAAGCGCTCGGTTGGGTGAAGGGTTCTCTTGGTCTTGATGCCAAGATTAAGCCTTCTTCATTCGCTGCTACTCATGCTGCTGATCACGCAGTTCGTCATTTACATTAAACTGTATAAATAAAAGTTCGTTGGTGTAGTGTAACGGTAGCACGACGGCTTCCAACTCCGTTAGTCAGGGTTCGAATCCTTGCACCTTCGCCACTTTTCTATTCTGGCACCCTCGCCAACTTGCTCTTTGACATCGTTAGAAACTCTTTATGTGCGTTTGTAGCTCAGTTGGCAGAGCACATGTGCTGATAACTCTGAGGTCGCAGGGTCAGGACCTGCCAGACGCACCAGTTATGGGGTTGCTACCTAATAAGCACGCGAGGGGCCACGGTTAGCTCCTCAACTTTGGAAGCGTGTCAGAGCGGTCGATTGATACAGTCTTGAAAACTGTCGTACCTTTGCGGGTACCGTGGGTTCGAATCCCACCGCTTCCTCATAGAGTCCAAGATTTTATAAATAAAGCAGGAAACATAAGACTTTTTTATAAAATCTTGGACTATAAACATGAATTGGTAGTCAGTATAATCCTATAAATAATATAGGAGGACTGCTTTATGTTTAACAAATTTTTTACAGTAACGTTATTTGCTTTTATTGTTGCTTCATGCAAACCAGTTCCTAATACTGGAGCTGATGGTTATCAATTTGGTACACCACAGTATGAAAAACAACAGGTTCTTGTTAATGTTGTAACTTACAATACACAAAAAGAATTACTTGCATCTGCTAAAGCTAAAGGCGTTAATGATACAGAAATAGTAGCGTTTAGCGAATTACGAGCTCCCTTTGATGTATGCACCATCCATATGGTGAAACCAACTGTTAAATATGAACCAGAATTTGTGGGTCATGAATTTCTTCACTGTTCATATGGTCAATGGCACACAAGCAATCAATCAAGATCTTAATCACATGATCAGTGAAGGAATAACACAATGATTCATATTTTAGTAACAGCAATAATCCAAATAGCAGTAGGTGTTGCAACTGGTAATTGGTGGATTGGTGGACTAGCAGTAGTCTCATTATACCTAGGTCGCGAGCATGCTCAAGCAGAATATCGTTGGATTGAAAGATATACACTCGATAAGCTTCGAGCATCGATGCCATGGTGGGGTGGATTTGATTTGAGAGTGTGGGATACCTTTCCGCGGCGACTCGGCCTTGTAGGCCCAGTGCTGGTAGCAATTATTATCGCATTACTGTTCTAGTATGTTTTTTTAGTTGACATTATATTGAAAATATACTATACTAAGAATATACGGAATGGAGATTGTTATGGAAAAGATGAGCGAAATGCTGGACCGCCTGTTCACTCAGGCCGCAAACTCGGGCGCTCTGCGACCGGGTGATTTTCAGTGGGCTATGAAAGAATACGCTCGCCTGAAGCAGGAAGAAACCGCTTAGGTTAAATCACGCGGGCGTGGTGTAATGGTAGCCGCGCGAGACTTAAAATCTTGTGGAGAGATCCGTGCGGGTTCGAGTCCCGCCGCCCGCACCAATTCAACTAAATGGACCCCTAGCTCAGTAGGTAGAGCAACGGGCTTTAGTTGAATGCTCTAAATTTATAAATACTAGTAAGGAGACTGGTATGAGTAAACCTAAGAGCGAAAAATGGTATGCTGCTATGGCTGCTAGACGCGGCAATGGTACAAATCAATATACTAAAGCAAAAGTTGAAGGACTATCTAAGCCGGAGATAAAAGAAGAAACACGAAAAAAGTGGAGTGATGCTAACAAAAAACGTGGACCACTGTCTGAAGAGACTAAGAAAAAAATTAGCGAAAGCAGAATAAAATTTCTTAGAGAAAATCCTGATATGGTACCATATAAGTTAAATCACTATTCTAAAGGAAGATCTTATCCAGAAGAATATTGGAAAGGAATTCTAGATTCACACGATGTTTCATATGTAGAACAATTTCAAGTTGGTCCTTATCAATTGGATTTTGCTATAGGTAATATTGATTTAGAAATTGATGGCGACCAACATTATTTAGATGGAAGAGTTGTTACTAGTGATAAAAGACGAAACGAATATCTAGAAAATTTAGGTTGGAAAATTGTTCGTATCAAATGGTCAGATTATCAAAAACTAGTTGACAAAAAAACATTTATAGATTATATTCTAAAAGAAATAACCGATCCAGTAGCTCAGTAGGTAGAGCACAGGTCTTTTAAACCCGAGGTCGTGGGTTCAAACCCCACCTGGATCACCAGAATTATCCGGTATTCTAGAAACTGCCGGAGAGACCTAGCCAGACTAACAGACGGGGAACGCTGGCGAATATCGGATTCCTTACCGCGATCTAGAATGGAGTTAACCGATAGGGTGTATAGAATAAGGGGTCTTAAAGTCGATAGTTTCGGCAATCGGTCTGTAAAACCGATCTGTAAAAGGTCGTGGGTTCGAGCCCCACGGGGTCCACCAAGTTTATTGCCCCTTCCTCTAGTGGTAAGAGAGCGGACTTTGAATCCGTCAACCTAGGTTCGAGTCCTAGAGGGGCATCCAGCTTTATATATAGATAATAACGGGGATTAGCGCAGTCTGGTAGCGCACCTGCTTTGGGAGCAGGGGGTCGTAGGTTCGAATCCTACATTCCCGACCATTTAATAAAGCAAAGAACACAAATAGCGATAGAACATATCGTAAGCCCTTATAGCTCAGTTGGTAGAGCGACGCACTTGTAATGCGTAGGTCCGGCGTTCGAGTCGTCGTGGGGGCACCAGAATACTGCGGGATTAGCATAGTGGTAATGCTCCAGCCTTCCAAGCTGATTAGACGGGTTCGATTCCCGTATCCCGCTCCAAATTTATCAACAAAGGAGTATATTATGAATGTAGTCTCATCTGCAATGAGTAAATTTGATAATCTTCGTATTGCTGAAGCCAGACTTAAGTCTGTATCAATGTATAATCCAAATAGCAATGAAGTATTACGGTTTGCATTCATAGTTTCTGATCTCAAGTCGACTATGTCTCAAGATGAATTGATGGAATATAATTATAAAAAGAATTACGTTCCGTCTGCATCTGAAATTGAAACACTTCGGTTAGAAACAATGGAAGCTATGAACGCAAACGTTGATAAACCAAGTATTTAAATGGGGGATTAGCTCAGCTGGGAGAGCGTCTGCTTTGCATGCAGAAGGTCAACGGTTCGATCCCGTTATTCTCCACCAACCTTATATAAATATAGTCGAGTCTTGCAAGACTTTATTAATATAAGGAGAAAACTCTATGATGGCATTTTTAGAAGGTAAAAAGACCTATATCGTATCTGCAGTTACTATTGCTTTAGCTGTTGCTCAAGCTTTAGGTTATGTTATTCCAGAATACGTATATGCACTTCTTGGTGCTCTTGGCCTTGGCACTCTTAGAGTTGCTGTAACTAAGTAATTAATAGAACTCCCCCTGCCTCTCGATGTGAAAGGTTCGGCCAACCAAGTAGTGAAGCACACTGTGGGGAGTCACTTGCCCGTGTAGTCCAATTGGAAGAGGCGCCTGGTTTAGGTCCAGGATGTTGGGGGTTCGAGTCCCTCCACGGGTACCAGTTTCGCGGGATTAGCTCAGTGGTAGAGCGCCTTAAAATTATAAATAACTTAGTAATTGAGCTAAGGAGTTTATATGTACAAGTGCGAAGTGTGCGACAAAGAATTTGATAACCATCGTAAACTAAATGGACATAAAAGTGTCCATCGCGAAGGTGGAAGATATTCTGTTTCACGTAAAACTAAAGAAGCTACACTGTGCCCAAATTGCCAAAGCTTGACGTTTAATGCCAAATATTGCAGTAATAAATGTCAACGTGAATATGAATGGAAAGAACGTTTCAAACAAATACAAAATGGAGAAGTTCTTGCTGAACAGCACATGAAACGGTATTTGTTTGAAACACGCGGAGAATATTGTGAAGCATGCGGTGTAGGTTCTGAGTGGAACAATAAACCTCTCACCTTACAAATGGATCATATAGATGGAAATAGTGATAATAATTCATTAGATAACTTGCAAATTTTATGTCCAAACTGCCATACTCAAACACATACATGGTGTGGTCGCAATAAAAAGAATACAAAACGTAATAAATACAACCGATTATATCGGTCACGGGTCCTTAACTCAGTTGGTAGAGTGCGTCCTTTACACGGATGATGTCGGCGGTTCGAGCCCGTCAGGACCTACCATATTCAAAGGATGCCGGGAGTTCGACCCTCTCATTCCGCACCATATACGCCTTTGTAGCTCAACTGGATAGAGCGCTCGCCTTCGAAGCGAATGGTTGCAGGCTCGAATCCTGCCAAGGGCACCAATATAGGAGTTTGTTATGACTATCAAAACACAAATACACATAAGCGATTTTCTTGAAGATGCAGATAATGCTGCTGGTGAATCTTCAATGAATGGTAATCTATATTTTGAAGTTCAGTTTGCAACTCCTACTGAGAAGCAACAAGTTCGCGAAATTCTTACTCGCCACTATAAAGAAATTCGTGCTGAATTAAAAACGGTTGACATTAATTGATATATAATGTAGACTAAGAATATAAAGATCATATTCCTCAATAGCTCAGCGGTAGAGCCGCGCACTGTTAATGCGCTGGTCGGTGGTTCGAATCCATCTTGAGGAGCCAGTTTGAATGTAGTGGAAGTTCCCGTGGTGACCAAGCGATATGGGGGAAGATGGGAACGTAAAGAGCGAAATTACCGACCTAGCGAGTCGACACCTCAGTAGCCATTACACTCATTTAGATATCGTGGCCGACGGGCTACGTAAGAAGTGTGGCTGAATAACTCCCTCGCCAGTGGGAGTAAGGCAAAACTCGGGGAGTGGTCCTCCTGCTCAACCAGCAAACGAGTTGTAGACCGAGATTACATAGGTAATTGGCTGGGTCTTGAAGGTACAACCAAATCCTTCCACTTCGCTTTATTCATGGAGATATTAATGCTTAAAAATACAAAGATATTTTCCGGTGCTGCAGGAGTAGTCATCATAGGAATTTTATCTTATTTTGGCTATAAAGTGTTTAAAGATATTAGTGCACTTGATTTGAGCGATATTGAATGGGAAAACATTGATGATGTTTACCACTATCGCTATCCAAAGAATTAACAAGTTTAAGGAATACTGGAAGAGAGTATCAACCAGTTGTATGAAGGCTTTGGTGATTGAGCCTATCAATCGCTGATTAACAACAAAAGGTGAATATATATGAAGAACTTTATGATTGCAATTGCAACTGCAAGCACCGCTCTTGCAACTCCAGCCATGGCAAATTCTTTTACGGGTGTTCGTGCTGAAGTGACTGCTGGAGTAGACGATGTTACTGGTCCAGTCGCAGCTCGCCGGCTTGACCTAACTGATGTTACTTATGGAGCTGCTGTTGGTTTCGATGCTGAACTTTACAAGAATGTTATTGTTGGATTTGAAGCAAATCTTGACAATGTATTCGATCGTCGTAATGTTGGTGCATCTGCTCGCCTTGGCTATGTAATCAAGGACGCTGTTCTTGTTTATGGTAAGGTTGGATATGCCAACTGGAAGCAGACCACTTCGACTGAACTCGAAGGCCTGCGTCTTGGAGCTGGTGTTGAAGCCAACATTGCTGGTCCTGTCTATGGCAAGGTCGAGTATCGCTATACCGACTTTGATCGTGGAGTTGGTCAGCACGGAGCTCTTGTAGGCTTCGGCGTTCGTTTCTAATCTTAATTCCAATAATGAATCCGGTGGGTTTATCTCACCGGATTTTTTATGTCCGGTGCATTTTTTATTGTACATTATTTTGAAAATAGACTATACTAATAATATAAGGAATGAAAGAAGGAATACGAAATGATTAAGGTTTATCAGATTCAGCTCACCGATGAAGAAATCGACGCTATCAACCGCGGCGAGACTTTTCCGAAGCACCTGGCTTACTTCAACCGTTCGCTCGATTCGCGCTTCAAGGCTGAAGATTTCCAGTTTTACACTCACGTCGCTACTGTTGATACCGACGATATGGAAGAAGCGTTCACACTGATGAACCTCTGGGAAAACGAATCTGCGATCGAGCGCATTACGCCTCGCTGCTCTTCGATGTCGGTTGGCGATATCATTGAAATGGAAGACGGCACTAAGTTTCGTTGCGCTTCCTTTGGCTTCACCGAGCTGGAGAATGCTCACAGTGCTTAATGCTTTGAAATGGATTGGCACTGCGTGTGTCATTTCTGCTGCTGGAGCTCGTTCATTCGAGTACCATAATGTAGATCTTATTCTTTCTATTGTAGGCGCCAGCCTCTGGGGATACGCAGCTTATAAGATGGAAGACAAAGCTCTTCTGGCGGTGAATGGATTTATTACTGCGATTCTTTTGTATGGAGTGTTTAAATGAAATGTGATGCAAAGCTTCACCATCGACTGGACAATGCACTCAAAGCATTTGAGAAAGCACGCGATCCGGCATTTAAGCGATATTGGAAAAAGGTATTTGATAGTCTATCCAGCGCTGCTGCTTAAGGAGATATCTTATGCAAGAGTATTATGATCATCGTGGCCTGCTACTCAACCAGTACGAGTGGTCTGGAGGGCTGAGTAAGAATCACAAGGAAGTTACTAAGGATCAATCTGCTCGCCGCCGTGAGGTCAAGCGAGGAAGTGCACGAATTATTGATGAAAATGAGTGGCTGTAGTTGACATTTTTATAGTTTTGATGTAGAGTATACATAATGGAAAAGGATAAGTCAAATGCAGCTTAAGATCATTGGCTTCACTAAGAAGCAGAAAGCCGAGTTGGCGGAAGCCACTGAGTTTTTCGCTGACATTCTTATGGATCCGCGGCTTGTTCGGAACCTCATCATTGATATCGAACACACTCCCAAGAACGAAGTTCAGGGAGAGTGCACTGATGAAGATGGTACTCGAAATCCTCGTTGGTTTACCATCAGCCTTCGTGGCGCCAAGGACGATGAAGACATCATTCAAACTCTTGCTCATGAACTAGTTCACGTCAAGCAACATGCAAAGAATGAACTTCAATCTGGTGTGATGGTAGCAGCAAAAGGTGGATTGAAGATCCATAGCAGGTGGATGGGAAAGATCTGGAAGCCTAAGCGCAAAGAAGATCATTACTTTGATTCACCATGGGAAGTAGAAGCATATGGTAGAGAAGTTGGTCTTTACCAGCGCTGGATTGCAAGGAACTAATAATGTCATATTGGCTGATTGTATTTTTGTTTACTGTTGATGGTGAGTTCCTTGGTAAGGATATATACGAAGCTGCCAACAAAGATCAGTGTATTGAGTTTGCCGGCAAGGTAACCAAGACACTAGTTAACACTAGACTAAAGTCTCAGTTTTATTGTGTCAGTGATGATCATTATATGGGTCGTAAACAAGATGAAGGAATAGATTATGACTGAGCGCGTAGGGGTCGTTGCCAGTTGTTTTGATTTGTTTCATACCGGTCATATTTTGATGTTACAGGAAGCAAAGAAACACTGTGATCATTTAGTCGTGGCTCTTCAATCCGATCCTACTCTTGATCGTCCAGAGAAGAATAAGCCTGTTCAGAACTTGTTTGAACGTTATGCGCAGGTTGAAGCGTGTAAGTATGTTGATCAGATAATTCCATACGATACCGAAGCAGACCTCTACAATCTGCTTGCTGGATATGAGTGGAGCGTACGGTTCCTTGGTGAGGATTATAATGGTCGCAATGACTTTACTGGGCATGATCTAGATATTCCTATTCACTATTGCTCACGTAGACACAGCTATAGCTCTTCGAGTCTTCGAGCGCGCATCCTGAACGCAGGAAAAAAGAAATGAGTAAATGGTGCGGCCGATTTATGGAGCTTGCTGAGCATGTAGCTCAGTGGTCTAAGGATCCATCCACAAAAGTTGGTTGTGTAATTGTTGACAAACAAAATCGAGTAGTGTCTCTTGGCTTTAATGGGTTTCCTCGAGGCGTACGAGATCATGATCTGAGATACATGGATAAAGAAACCAAGTATCTCTTTGTAGCTCATGCTGAGCGGAATGCTCTTGATAATGCGCTACTCTCTGTTGAGGGCTGTACTCTTTATAGTCCTTTGCTTCCCTGTAATGAATGTGCTAAGAGCATTATTCAAAAGGGAATCAAGAAGGTGGTTTCCTATGTGCCAGAAGATGATCGACCACATCTAAACTGGGAAATTACAAAAAAGATGTTTAAGGAAGCCGAAGTTGTGCTTTACCTTATAAATAAACCCGTCACGCCTACTGGGTGACAATATTCAACTCGCTTAATAAGGAGAAAAACTATGTGGAATCATACCCACTCATTCAAGGACTTTGATCGCTTCTTTGTTGGTTTTGACAAGGTAGCAGAAAAGATGGCATCCGCTGCACAGCAAACCGCTGACCTCGCTGCTAAGTATCCTCCATACAATCTCAAGAAGATTGATGAAAACAAGTACACGATCGATCTCGCGGTTGCTGGCTTCGCTAAGCAAGACCTCGAGATCGAGATCGCGGAAGACAAGCTGATCATCAGAGGTAATACACAATCCGGAGAACCTGCAGAACAGGATTCGAAGGGTGAGTGGACATGGCCTCAGATGCTCCATCAAGGACTCGCTATGCGTCCTTTCACTCGCACCTTCACTCTCTCAGATAACGTAGAGATTCGTGGTGCTTCTCTTCTCAACGGCATTCTAAAGATCGCTCTCGAGCATATCATTCCAGAACACAAGAAGCCGAAGAAGGTAGAAATCCAAGACGAGGAAGAAACATCTGCTGCGCCTTCGACTGCAGAGTATCTCGCAGAACGTAAGGACAAGTAAGATGAATAATAATTTTGCGTTGACGGTCTCACGGGCCGGTCACATTGCTGTGGCTGCCATGTGCGCCCTAGTATTTTATGGTTTGCTAACCATCTAAAAAAGAAGGGGACCGAGAGGTCCCCTTCAATTTATCCCCAGCTAGCGTATTGCTTAGTTTTATTAATGCGATCATCAAGTCCGTGCGTACCACCATTTACTTTTTTTGTAATTTGAGTAATGATAGCATCTGTAACACCTCTATCTGCTATAGCAAATAGATTATTCTTACTGAAGAACCAAAGAGCTGATTCGAACGCCAGCTCTCCCGCTACAACATCTGGATTTGTTAGTACATCGGGCCGAGAGAGCGCTTGCGAAAACGCGGTATAGTTATCTTTGCCAGTTAACTGAATTGGTCCACGACCTCTATACTTCCATCCGTCTCCAGAGTTTTCCGGTCCATTGCCCATACGATTGGCATAAACCTTATTAGCGATTTTCTCTGGCTTACGAGCGTATGGTTGAGCATCAACTAGTGTCGAGAAGTACTTCTTGAAAATCTTAGTAAGACCATCTGCCGAATAGTTCAGGTTCTCAGAGAATACCTTAAAGTTACCTGACTCATGAGCACACTGACCAAAGAAGTGTGCTGCTTGTGTATTCGACAGATTGAAGTAATTTCTTGCTGCTTTATATGTGCCGGCTCCCCATTTACCATCAGCAGTAATACCACACTTAGATTGGAGAGATTCTAATGGACCAAGACCAGATACATTTGAAGGAGCCGCCGGAGACGACGGAGCAGGAGCTTGCTTTGGCGCTGTGGCGATTGAAGGAGCCCCAGCTGCCTTTGTCGTCGATGGATCAAAGTCAGCTACCTGTGTATATACGGTACCGCCTGCCTTCGACTTCGTAGCAATCATACGCATCTTGCGATTGCCTCCACCCTTCTTAATCGAAGCGTGAACCCAACCAGAATTCTTATCACCCTTTGTGTAGAACTCAAGAATGACTTGATCAAATTGTAAGTTATCTGCAATCCAGTCAGCAACAATTCTATTATCAACGCCAACAATTTCGAAATCGATTGCTTGTCCATTCACGTGTTGTGATGTACTAGATCCACCTACAGCTTTGTTAACAAGCGGAGACCGATATGAAGAATTGATTTGTACTGGCTTACCAAAGTGTGTTCGTACTGGTTCAAGAATATTTTCACAACAGTACTTCATATTTTCAATATGTTGAACTGTAGGATTATTACTTAATCCAAGCTTTTTAGCAGTAGGAGAAACAATCATCTCTTCAAGCGTAAAATGTTCAGACAATTTCATATTTTTTCCTTTTACGTGTGTACTTTATTTGTGCATAGTGATATAACTAAAATATGTGCAGTGACGAGGTAATATGAAATTTTATACAAATATCAGTAGGCACGGTAATCAAATTCTTATTCGTGGAATTGATAACGGTAAGCCTGTAAAGTTCGCCACAAAGTATAAGCCGTATCTATTTATTCCGTCTCAAACTCAGACTGAGTATCGGAATCTCAAAAACGAATGTGTTGGTCGTGTTGATTTTGAATCAATGCGAGATGCACGTGAATTCCTTAAGACATATGAAGATGTCAATGGCATGGAGATTTATGGTCTCACCGACTGGCCATACATGTATATTTATGATAACTATCCTGGCGAGATTCGGTATGATCCGAGTCTTATTTCTGTCTGTTCTATTGATATTGAAACTAGCATTGATGGTGGATTTCCTGATATTGAACTAGCAGACAATGAAATTACAGCTATTACCATTGGCCGCGATGGTAAGAAGACAACCTTTGGTTGCGGCAATTACAAGGAGCACTTACCGAATGTTCAATATTACAAATGCGCAGACGAATCTGCTCTCCTTCTCGCCTTTCTTGAAGTGTGGAATGGATCCATCTATTCGCCAGACGTCGTCACCGGCTGGAACATCGAGTTCTTCGACATACCGTATCTTGTCAACCGGATTCGAAAGCTTCTCGGTGAAGAGCATGCTCGACGTCTTTCCCCGTGGGAAATGTTACGCGACTATAAAGTCGAAATTCGAGGCCGAGCCAATGTGGCCTATACACCAGTAGGGATTGCTGTACTAGACTACATGCAGCTTTACAAGAAGTTTACTTATACTGAGCAAGAGTCTTATCGACTTGACTATATTGCTCAGGTAGAACTTGGTGAGCAGAAGCTCGACTATTCTGAATACGATAATCTTGATGATCTTCGATTCAACAATTTTCAAAAGTATATTGAGTACAACATTCATGACGTTGAACTCGTTGAAAAACTTGAAGACAAACTGAAGCTTATCGAACTTGTTTATGCGATGGCTTATGATGCTAAAGTAAACTATGAAGATACTTTAGCATCTGTAAAGCAGTGGGATGTAATTACACATAACTATCTGCTGGATCGCAAGACTGTTGTTTATCAAAACAACAAGAACAAGAATGATCGACCATTTGTTGGCGGCTATGTAAAAGAACCAAAACTTGGTATGAGTAAATGGGTTGTGTCGTTCGACTTGAACTCCCTTTACCCTCATCTTATTATGCAATACAACATCTCTCCGGAGACGCTTGTAACTCGTTTGAGTGATAAGATGACAGTCGACGACCTACTTGTTGGTGGCGCTAGTCAGTATATGAATGATATGAAAAATTCAAACTGTACTATCGCCGCCAACCTTTGTGTTTATACAAAAGAACAGCGTGGCTTTCTTCCGAGTTTGATGGATCGTATGTATGATGATCGTACAAAATATAAGAACAAAATGATTGAATGTAAGAAAGAATATGAAAAGACCAAAGATCCAAAGCTGGTCAAGGAAATCTCTCGACTCGACAACTTACAAATGGCTAAAAAGATTCAGTTGAATTCTGCTTATGGTGCTCTTGGTAATAAATGGTTTCGTTGGTTTGATGTGAACAACGCTGAAGCAATTACTATGTCTGGTCAGTTGAGTATTCGTTGGATTGAAAAGAAGATCAACGTCTATCTAAACGATCTACTTAGTACTAAAAATAAAGATTATGTGATTGCATCTGACACTGATTCTATCTACATTACACTTGAAGGTCTAGTCAATCGCGTTTTTCCAGACGGAGCCGAAGATACTGAAATCGTTAAGTTTATCGATAATGCTTGTAAGAAGCGTATTGAACCATTCATTGATAAGTCCTATGAAGAACTTGCTACCAGCATGAATGCTTACGATCAAAGGATGCAGATGAAGCGAGAAAACATCGCAAACAAGGGTATCTGGAAAGCAAAGAAGATGTATATCCTTAACGTCTGGAACTCAGAAGGCGTACAGTACGAAAAGCCAAAATTGAAGATGATGGGCATTGAAGCTGTTCGTTCTTCAACTCCTACTGCGTGTCGCGATAGTATTAAGAAGTCTCTTGAGATTATCATGAATGGTACTGAAGAAGATCTTCAAAAATATGTCTCAGAGTTTCGTGTAAAATTCCATACACTCGGCTTCTCTGATATTGCTTTTACTCGTGGAGTAAATGACATTCAAAAATGGTATCGGTTTGGTCGATTTGAATCTGGTACTCCTATTCATGTTCGCGGATCTGTTGTCTTTAACAAAATGATTGAAAGTCTCAAGCTCCAGAATAAATATCAAACTATTGCCGACGGCGAGAAGATCAAATTTGTATACCTTAAGAATCCGAATCCAACTCGAGAACACGTGATATCTTGTTCTAATGGTCTTCCTCCAGAATTTAAAATGGATCTCTATATAGATTATGATATTCAATTTGAAAAAGGATATCTCAGTCCGATTACATCTATCACTAGTAAAATTGGATGGCAAACTGAAAAACGTGCAACTCTAGAAGATTGGTTTAACTAATGGCTGACATGAACTTTGATGATTTTGATTTTGGGTTTACTACTTCTTCTGAAGAAGATATTAAGCAGGAAGGAAATGATAAGGTCCGTGCTATGTACGATGCCATCATGCCGCTGCTACTTAATCTTAAGAAAGATGCTGATAAGAATCCAATTATCAATTGGCCAGATCGAGCAAATAAAATAGACCAGTTTATTGCGAAACTAAATAAAATTTTAAGTAGTTGACATTATTTGATAAACTGTGTATACTAATATTATGAACAAGGAGATGTTATGTCTGATCTACTAAACAAGTTGCGTAAGAATTCTACAATCAAAGATACTGATGTTCTTGCAGACTCTAAGTTCTTCAATGAGAAGGACACGATTACTACTACAGTTCCAGCAATTAACATTGCTCTGTCGGGTAAGATCACCGGTGGCTTTGCTCCCGGTCTTACTATCTGGGCTGGTCCATCAAAGCACTTTAAGACATCTTTCAGTCTATTGATGGCCAAAGCTTACATGGACAAGTATGCTGATGCTGTGTTGATGTTCTATGATTCTGAGTTTGGTACTCCTCAGGCCTATTTTGATTCGTTCAAAATCGATACCAGTCGAGTTCTTCACACGCCAATCACTGATATTGAACAACTTAAGTTTGATATCATGACTCAGCTCGAGCAGATTGGCCGTGGTGAGCATGTAATGATTATCATCGATTCTGTTGGTAACCTAGCTTCGAAGAAGGAAGTTGATGATGCTCTGAAGCAGAATTCAGCAGCTGACATGACTCGTGCGAAGCAGCTCAAGTCTCTATTCCGTATGGTTACACCTCACTTGACCATCAAGGATATTCCTATGGTTGTGGTAAACCACACTTATATGACTCAAGAAATGTTCTCTAAGCCGGTTGTGTCGGGTGGTACCGGTATCTACTACTCAGCTGATAATATCTTTATCCTTGGCCGTCAGCAGGAAAAGGAAGGTAAGGATGTTATTGGTTATAACTTCATTATCAATGTTGAGAAGTCTCGTTTCGTTAAGGAAAAGTCTAAGATTCCGATTGAAGTGTCTTGGACAGAAGGTATTTCTAGATGGTCTGGTCTAATGGACATGGCACTCGAGTCTGGTCATGTGATTAAGCCAAAGGTTGGTTGGTTCCAGCGTGTTGACATGGAAACAGGTGAAATTCTTGATAAGTCATATCGTATGAATGATACATATAAATCTGATTTTTGGACTCCTATCTTGAAGTGTCCGAAGTTCAGTGCATTTGTTGAAAATAAGTATGTTGCAGCTTCTGGTAGTATTATGCAGGAAGATGAAGTAGATTCTGTTTATGAAGAGTTGGAGAGCGAATGAAAATTGAGAATGTTATCTTCGGCAATTTGATCAACAATGAGGAGTATGCACGTAAGGTAATTCCATTCTTAAAGTCAGAGTATTTCAATGATCAGGTCGATCGTACAGTGTTTGACCTGATCCTAGATTATGTGAATAAGTACAGCTCATTTCCTACTAAGACTGCTCTTGACATTGATTTGAATGAAAAGACTGGTTTGACTGAAGACCAATTCAAGAGAGCTAAAGAGTTTATAACAACTCTTGAGAAGTCTGAAGAGAAGGATATGAATTGGCTTGTGGACTCTACTGAGAAGTTCTGCAAAGATAAAGCTTTATATAATGCGCTGATGCAATCTATTCAGATTGTAGATGATAATAAAAAAGATAACATCAGTGTTGGTGCTATTCCTAAGATCTTGCAAGACGCTCTCGGTGTTTCATTCGACAACTCGATTGGTCATGATTTTCTTGATGATGCTGATGCTCGTTATGAATTCTATCATCGTAAGGAAGTTCGTATTCCATTCGATCTAGACTTCTTCAACAAGATTACTCAGGGTGGTCTACCACGTAAGACACTAAATATTGCTTTGGCAGGAACTGGTGTTGGTAAGTCATTATTCATGTGCCATAATGCAGCTCATAATTTGATGTCTGGTCAAAACGTTTTGTATATCACCATGGAAATGGCTGAAGAAAGAATCGCAGAACGTATTGATGCTAATTTGCTCGGTGTTTCATTAGATGAGCTGAAAGATCTTCCACAAGCAATCTATTATAAGTTGATTGGTCGAGTTCGAGATCGCGCCAAGGGCAAGTTGATTGTTAAAGAATATCCAACTGCATCGGTGGGTTCGGCTAACTTTAGGCATTTATTAAATGAACTAAACCTCAAGAAGAATTTTGTTCCAGATATCATCTATATCGATTATCTGAACATCTGTGCTTCTTCTCGTATCAAGGCTGGTGCAGCTGTAAACTCTTACACATACATCAAAGCAATCGCAGAAGAACTTCGTGGTCTGGCAGTTGAGTTCAATGTTCCGATTGTATCTGCTACTCAGACAACTCGTTCTGGCTTCTCTAACTCTGATGTTGGTCTAGAAGATACTTCAGAATCATTCGGTCTACCCGCAACAGCTGACTTCATGTTTGCTCTTGTTACAAGTGATGAACTTCGTCAATTGAATCAGATTATGGTCAAACAACTTAAGAATCGTTATGGCGATCCTGCTGTATACAAGCGATTCGTAATTGGTGTTGATTATTCCAAGATGCGACTATATAATGTAGAAGCTTCTGCACAAGAAGATCTGGTGCAAGATGAAGACGTTCCTGTATTTGATACGTCAAGTTCTGGTAGTAGGATGAATGAAGAATCCAAGCCAGTCAATAAGTTCAATCGTAGTAAGTTTGAAGGATTCAAGTAAAATGGTAAACTATAAGATTCAGAAGACAGAAAATGGTATGCATGAAATTGTCGAGATTCAGACCGGAAATATTATAGGTGGTAATCTAGATATGAGTCAGGCCAAGACCAGTTGTCGTCATTTGAACTTTGGTGGTGGATTTGATGGACTTACTCCATCATTTTTTCTACAAAAAACTAAATTTTCTTATGACGAAGACAGCTTCTTTGTATAAATAGTAGTACACTATGTGGTGCGTGAATTTACGGTTTTTCCGTAAAAGAGGCAAGTGTCTTAATTGACGATTGGAATAAGCAGGATCAAAGGTGGGGTTCCTCCTGCTACACGCATTGGAGGGGAGTCGAAAGGCTCCCCTCTTTTTTTGTTTACAATATATTCAAAACGTGATATAAAGGTCTTCTAGCAAGGAGAATTTTAATGAATCGGTTGGAAAAAATAAAAATCTTAGATGAATTGTTTTTCAATTTAGAAACTCATATCTGGTTTACAGAAGACACATCAGAACAAATTAAACTGAAAGATCAAATTGCCAAATTTGGTAAATTTGAATCGCTTCGTGCTGCCTGGAGGAAAAGAGAAGATCGTCGAGCTTGGTTGAAAAGAGCCAGTGAATATGATATCATTATCGAAGAACTGGATGGCACGACGAGAAAGCAAAATCGCCTTAAATACGAAATTGAACGTGGCAACATAAGCAAAAAAGATTTTGAATTAATTAGCAACGATGCATTTTTTAGTTGACATTTTTATCAAAATATACTATACTAATAATATAAGGAATGAACAAAGGAACTGATTATGACTGCATTTGCTAAAACCAACTTCGAATCTGGCAACGGTGGATACCTCCACTATAACACTGGTACGGAACGTAAGTTCGTTGCTCGGTTTAAGCATCGTGGTCCAGTTACCAAAGCTAAGTTCATCAAGACTCTGATCAAGCACTACACCGTCGAAGAATATTTCGCTCGCCTCGGTGGTGCTTACAACGCTCAAGGTGAAGCTCCTCTGCAAATTCTCATGAACGATGAGATCCTGGTTTTCGATCGTGACGATCTCGGTCGTGGTTACTTTGTTCTTGATGGAAAGGTTCTCTAATGCAAGAGCGTGTTGGATATGCAATTGTTGGTGATGGCAAGTTCGGATTCAAGTATTTCGGTGAAACGTTCGAGAGCGATAACCCAGACTACTGGGAAGCTCGTGGATATCAAGCGATTCCTGTGTATGTTGATATGACTGCCGAACTAAAAGAGTTTTACTTCTACTAAAAATAACTGTGTACATTATTTTCAATATAGTATAGACTAAACTATCAGATGGTGATGGACCTCGAATGGTCTTTCGTAAATTGCTAGATATTGCAGGGTGGACTGGTCCATTACCATCTGATCTTTTTATAAATCGCAGGTCATATGAAAGAATGCATTCTTATACCGGCACACAATGAAGAAGTAGTACTACAGACTACTCTTAATTCTTTATACGAAGAAGGATTTAATCCGGCACACATTTATTGTGTTGATGATTTTTCTACAGACGATACGTATAACATATGTGTAGCCAATAAAGTAAATATTTGTAAGACTCCAACTAATTTAGGCAAAGCTTGCGCGCAAGAATATGCTATAAAACACTTTAAGTTGTGTGATAAATATAAGCATGTTATAATGATGGATGCTGACACAAAAGTAGATAAAAATTTTAGAGATACTGTTCTAATTAATTTAATGATATATTCTAATGTTGATTTGTTCGTCGGACAAGTTATTAGTTCAAATGCTAATCACATATATTCTGCATACAGAGCTATAGAATACACGTTTTCACATGAAATAATTAAACGGGGGCAAGATAATTTTGGTGTTATCTACGTAGCCCCTGGCTGCGTTTCAATATATTCTACAGCGATATTGAGATACTTAAGTTTTGATTCATCTATATTAACAGAAGATATGGACTTTACAATTCAAGTTCATAGACTTGGCGGAAAAATAAAATACTTACACGATGTAAAAGTTATAACTCAAGATCCTTGTAACTTAAAAGATTATCATCAGCAGATGCTAAGATGGTCTAGAGGATTTTGGCAGGTTGTTTCGAAATACTGCCATGTACTCATGCGCCCTAAAAAAGTAGATTTATATCTATTATATGTAGTATTGTACTCTCTTGTATTCAATAGAGTTACTATATTAGCTATAAGTTTATTTGTATTATCATCCATTGCAATATTACTTGCATTGTTTATTGATATATGCATTTTTGCTCTTATTGGATTATATACTTCATATAAAACAAAAAGAAACGATTTAATGTATAGACTTCCAGTGTTATACTTTTTATCGTTTTTTAATACATATGTTTATATTCGAAGCTTTTTTGAAATTATTATATTTGGTAAGAAAAAAGTTGATTGGAATAAAGTTAGTAGATACGGAGAAGACGATGAAGAAGTACATGTTAGTAGCACTGGCTATGTTAACACCTAGTTATGCCTATGCTGAAGAAGGAAATTTTCCTGGCACTCTCTGGGTTAATGTAACTGGACCATATCATGGAAATCAAGAAAATGGAAATTGGGTTGTGTCTGGTAAAGTGACTCAAGACGCGGTCATCACAGATATATCTGATTGGAAACTCAGCGCAACTACTAGCATCGGGTTCAGTAAGGATACTAAAGGTTTTGATTGGAATAATAAAGTAGTTCCATCAGCCGGCTTAAAATTATCAACTATTAAAAATAATAATTATTTTGATATTATTGTGCAATATGCTCATGAGCAATCACTCGGCAAATTAACAAACGGCTCTCAGCGATCAGCTGGAGGTGTACAAGTTTCGGTTAATTATTGGACTGGATGGGGTAGATAATGTACAATATAGCATCAAATGGATTAGTCGCAACAATAATGCGCTGGCCAATTCTTGGTGGAATCATATCAGGAATCACAGCAATAAACACGACTGGTTGGATTTCTAGTATAGCTATATTTATAGCTGGAAGCACAATTGGTGCCTATGCACTATCGAAGTACTTTAAAAATATGTTGTGTGATTGTGAAAACTATGATTTCGTCGACAAGATAAGCTGGGTAGTTGAACACAGTCCAGAAACTGGCGCTGAACGGCCATGGGATGTGTATTCAATGTTTGCTGGAAATGAATCTACTAAGCAACATTATGCTTCATATGCGACTGAAGAATCCGCTCTTAATAAGATTGCAAAACTGAAAGATATTTTGATAACTAAAGAAAAATAATATACTGGTAAAGAATACATTCATTTTGGTTATAAGATAAATATATTATCTGAAGGTCACAATGTTTCATCTTGATATTTGTAAATCTGAAACATTAAGGGGAGGTAGATCTACCAGATGAAAACTAAATATAAACTTATAGCAGTTAAAATTACTTTTATTGGGTGTATTGCTTTAATTCTTTCTACAGAAGTTGGTAAGCAATATGCCGATCAAATTAAACCATTGATTGAGCTAATTCTTCAATAATAATTGTTGACATTTATCGAGTGGTGGTGTATAACAAAATCAGGAGATTTCGTTATGACAATGCATCTTTTAGGTCCTGCTTACACCACCACTCAAAATACTAAACGCAAATCTAAAATGACAACACCCAAGTATACTAAAATAGCCATAGACTGGCTAGAATACAATAGGCAAATGAAGCGCCTCGGTTGTAAGACTAAAACGTTCGAAGAATATAAGCAATATCGATCGGGCAACTATAAACCCAAGCTTCGTGGCACTCAGATGCCTAACTATAAGGTCTCAAACCATCGTGAGCAATACCCGTCTCAAAATCAGATAGGTACTCATTACACGAAAGATCTTGCTTATGAGCAAGAAAAACTCCAAGTAAGTAGCAATTATATCGTCGGCCAAGCCTATAACAAAGGCGGACTTGTTGTCCTTTCTAAGTCTGATGCGGCCGACCCGGCAACTGGCAAAAGACGGTGTTAACCATTCTTCTCCTTCTTCTGTCAGTGCCGTTCTTGGCGGTCTTGGGTCTCTTTCTTTGGATCGGACTCAAGGCCGCCAAGTATATTTTTCATTTTGCACTCTATGGCTTCATATTTTTATGCCTAATTGCTCTACTTTTCAGTTGACATTTTTATCAAACAATGGTAGACTGAATCATGGTTAGAACATATCTCACAAATTTCGACCGCATTATCTATGAAGGTGTAAGCCTTTATGATGCAATGGAAGCCGCTGAAAAGGCCGGTTTTGAGGCTACGATCTATAATGATTTTGACAAGACTGTCATGACTTATAGTCCTATTGGTGGATGGATCTTTAATGATTGATCTT
>Ga0315902_10001564_pt1 | contig 36744 bp, 34 predicted proteins | sample LakEriMetagenome_9_FD_203523 | JGI IMG/M metagenome (GOLD analysis project Ga0315902, IMG submission 203523) | Freshwater fungal communities from buoy surface, Lake Erie, Ohio, United States - Buoy 12 MA117 | ecosystem: Environmental > Aquatic > Freshwater > Lake > Lake biofilm | place: USA... | reverse complement strand
CTTTTTTCAAAAGATCTGGTTTCGATGGAAATAGTATCTAAAAGACCAGCGGCACGGATATTTGCTTTGGTTGCACGGGTAGCACTTTCGCGAATATCACCTCCGTAAATACCGATATTGAAGGGAATTTCCTTACTTATACTTTCATTTCGTACCTTTTCCAATAACTCCGGTTGGAAATTTGGCCACCGCTGGAAACAAAATCCGTCCTTTCGGTTCTTATTTGGTGCGATATTTCGGGCAAAAAGGGCAGCTTCAATTAACAAAGTACCTGATCCACACATAGGATCAATAAACGGGCAATCTTTATTCCACTGACTTAACCGAATCATACCCGCTGCCAATACCTCGTTTAAAGGTGCTTCTTCACCTTCCTCTCTATAACCTCTTCTGTGAAGAGAAGTTCCTGATGAATCGAGGGATACGGTAAACGTTTTGTCGTTATTATGGACATTTATCCTTAGGTCGGGAAAATTGATATCAACATTAGGCCTCACATCAAATAAAGATCTGAATCGGTCAACGACTGCATCTTTAGTTTTTAAGGCAATATAATGAGAATGGCGAAATACTTCACCTTGGGCAATAGCATCAACGGCAATGGTTCCTGTAGGAGAAACATACTTTTCCCAGGGAATTTCATTCATACAGTCATAAAGCTCCGTTTCATCTTCAGCTTCAAACCTTACAATGGGAATAAGAATCCTCAGTGCAGTACTAAGACAAAGATTCAGGCGGTATACGCCTTCAAGATTAGTTTCACAAAATACAGAACGAGTACCTAACTCAATATTTTCAGCACCAAGTAACTGAAGTTCACTGGCCAGGACTTCTTCAAGCCCTGCCAGTGTTTTCACTATTAATTTCAAAATTTATACTTTTTCAAAAACATTTCTCACTAAATCGGCTGCTTCTTCAAGAGCAATAGCCGATTGCACGGCAAGTCCTGATTCGTCAATCATTTTTTTAGCCAAATCTGCATTGGTTCCTTGTAATCTAACTATGAGGGGAACATGAATATTGCCCATATTTTTGTAAGCATCAATGACACCTTGTGCCACTCTGTCACAACGGACGATGCCACCAAAAATATTTATTAAAATGGCTTTAACAGCAGGATCTTTCAGGATAATACGGAAAGCCAGTTCCACCCTTTTTGCATCAGCGGTTCCACCAACATCAAGGAAATTGGCAGGCTCACCACCTGAAAGTTTTATTATATCCATGGTTGCCATCGCTAATCCGGCACCATTTACCATACAACCTACATTGCCATCTAATTTCACATAATTCAAATCAGACTCTCTGGCTTCAACCTCTGTTGGATCTTCTTCGCTGTTATCGCGTTGAGCCTCTAAATCGGGATGCCTGTACAACGCATTATCATCTATCGTTACTTTTGCATCAACGGCAATAATTCTATCATCACCTGTTTTCAGGCAAGGATTAATTTCAAATAGAGCTGCATCTGATGCAACGAAAGCAGTATAAAGTTTGGTAATGAAAGAGGTCATTTCTTTGAACGCCTTCCCACTTAATCCTAGATTAAAGGCAATTTTCCTCGTTTGGAAAGCCTGAAGTCCTAAAGTAGCGTCAATCCATTCTTTTTGAACCTTTTCAGGCGTTTCCTCAGCTACTTTTTCTATATCCATCCCACCTTCTGTGCTATAGATAATAACATTACATTTTTTTTCTCTATCCATAAGAATAGAGACATAAAATTCTTTACAAGCATCAAAATCAGGAGCGTAAGCATCTTCGGCAACGAGAATTTTACTAACTAGTTTGCCTGGTCCTTCCATTCCTCCAGCCGTTTGAGGCGTCCTCAAATACATGCCTAAAATGTTGTTAGCATGAAGTTCAAAATCAGCGGCATTTTTAGCGAGCTTAACCCCTCCTCCTTTACCACGACCGCCAGCGTGAATCTGAGCTTTTACAATAGCGAATGGAGAATTTGTTTTGGCAGTCAATGCAGTATAGGCTTCCATCGCTTCTTGCTTGTTTCCAGCTACAATGCCTTCCTGAATGGCAACACCAAATTTCTTTAACAACTCTTTACCTTGGTATTCGTGTAGATTCATAATTTCCTTTATTCCGATGGTTATTTTCTAAAGTTTCATCTTCGCGGTCAAAAGTACAATTTTAACCCGCTATTTTGAAAGAAAAAACATTAAATTGGAATATTTTTCTGCTACTTTTGTTAAAATTTTATAATCATTTGATTTTAGACAATGGAAAATTCAGATACATTACACCCAATACCTGAACAACTGGCATTTACCGAAAAAATTAAAAAACCATTTGCCCTCTTTTTATTTTTTGTTTTTAAGATACCAACCCTTTTTTGGTGGGGTGTGCGCCTTGAAAAAATCAACTGCTACGAAGCTACAGTGATGCTACCGTTTTCCAAACGCACTCAAAATCCATTTAAATCTATTTATTTCGCAGCGCAGTCAGGTGCCGCAGAGCTAGCATCCGGACTGCTCGCCACGATGGCCACAGAGGGTATGGGATCAATCTCAACCCTGGTGACTGAGGTTTCGGGTACCTATATTAAGAAGGCGAATCAGCCTGTTTATTTTACCTGTTTGCAAGGTGAGGACATTAGAAAAGTGGTTTTTGATTCGGTAAGGGATAAAACGCCAGGGTCTATTCAAACGAAAGTTGTGGGAACCTTTAAAGACGGTACTATTGTTTCCTCTCACCTTATTACCTGGTCATTTAAAAGTCGATAAATTGTTGAACTTTTTTTATTAAATTTGTGTTTATGCCATTTTTGTGATAAAAATCATCGAATAATTTAAATCATTACTTATGTTCAGGGGTATTATTGAAAAATCTTTGTTTGGTGTTTGTTCCTATTGGGGCGAATGGCTAGGAGTACAATCTTCCAGGGTTCGTCTTTATTTTATATACATCACCTTTGTTACCATGGGTTCTCCCGCCATCGTTTATCTTTTCATGGCCTTTTGGTTGAATATAAAGAAATACCTGAGACAAAGTAAAAATCTAATTTGGAATTAAAATTGAAAGGCATATTTTACTAAGTTGGCCCCCATTTGCAATGCCTTAAGTCTATTTTCTGGAGGATCATTGTGTACTTCCTGATTTTCCCATCCATCACCCAAGTCACATTCAACGGAATAAAAACAAATTAATCTCCCTTTCCAAATTAAACCATATCCTCGGGGAGCTTTACCATCGTGTGCATGGATTTTAGGTAAACCGTTCGTGAAATTATATTTTTGCTTATAAATTTCATGTTCAAAGGGTAATTCAACAAATTCCAATTCGGGAAAAACTTTTTTCATAGCAGGTCTGATGTAAGGATCCATGCCATAATTATCATCTATGTGTAAGAAGCCGCCGCCCATTAAATATTGTCTTAAATTGGCTGCTTCCCTGTCTGAAAATACCACATTTCCATGTCCTGTCAAATGCAAAAAAGGGTAGTTGAAAATATCTAAACTGCCAACCTCAACGGTGCCATAATTGGGGTCGAAATTTGTACCCATATTTTTATTGCAAAATTGGGCCAGATTTGGTAAAGCCGTCGGATTGGAATACCAATCACCACCTCCGTTATATTTCAATAGCCCAAGCTTCAAGGTAGGAGGTTCGTTTACTGCAAACAAAGAGAGAACTAAAATGAATAGTATAGGCATTGGATGATTATTTATTTTTCAAAATTAAGCATTGTGTAGCAAAGATACCAGCAGTTTCGGTTCTTAACCTGTTTTCACCTAAATGCACAGACAAAAAGCCATGCGATTTGGCGATTTCAACTTCTTTTTCTGTAAAATCTCCCTCAGGTCCAATTAAAATGAGTACATCTTCCCCTTTTGGAATGACATCAAAAAAATGGCCTTTGCTGGATTGATCTAAGTGGGCTATGTATTTATTTTTTTCTGTCGAACCATTTATTAATTCCTGAAAACTCATTAATCCGTTTAATTTTGGAAAATTAGGATTGGCAGATTGTTTTCCGGCGGTTCTAATAATTTTCTCTAAACGATCCATTCTTAATTTGTCTCGCTCCCCGTGCGTTGAAGTAAAAGGTGTTATTGAATCAATGCCAAGTTCTGTTGCCTTTTCAAGAAACCATTCAAATCTTTCCATTTGTTTAGTTGGCCCAATTGCGACGTGGAGCTGGTAGCCTTTTTTAGGAAATAAAACTGTTTTTTCTACCTTTATAGTTACTCCTTTCTTACCTGTAGCATGCAAAAATCCTTCTACTTTAAGTCCATTTCCATTTAACAAGTGAATTAAATTTCCGGGTTTATGCCTGAGAACTAATTGGAGATGCTTACTTTCATCTTCGTCAAGTCTAATAAAACCGTTGGAAATTTCTGTAAAATAAAAATAATTCATTGCTGAAAACTATATTTTTTCAATTAATCGTTTCTGTAAAAATGCAAAAAAGAGTTTAAAGTTTCATGGTCTTCGTATTTTGGAACTTTAAAGCAAAATAAGTTGTTATTTTTGCATCTTTATTTTTAATCACGCTAACCCAAAAAACGGATGAGCATTCTTAGTATGGCAGGTCAATTGATGTTGAGTTTATCGATTCTCATCGTATTGCATGAATTAGGACATTTTATTCCAGCCCGGTTTTTTAAAACCAGAGTAGAAAAATTTTATTTGTTTTTTGATCCCTGGTTTTCATTGATAAAATTCAAAAAAGGAGATACAGAGTATGGCATTGGTTGGCTTCCCCTAGGTGGTTACGTAAAGATTTCAGGAATGATAGACGAGAGTTTTGATGCCGCTCAAATGGCTCAGGAGCCTCAACCCTGGGAGTTTCGTTCCAAACCAGCCTGGCAGAGACTTATTATTATGCTGGGAGGGGTAACCGTGAATTTTATTCTTGGTTTCATTCTTTTTAGTATGACGCTATTTGTTTGGGGTGAATCTTATATTCCAGCCTCTCAAGTGAAAAATGGTATTTCGGTCGATTCATTGGGTAGAGATTTAGGTCTTGTAGATGGTGATCAAATTCTTAAAATTGGTGATAAACCTTTTACCGAGTTTAATGACAGATTGGTCATCAGAGGTATTATTATCGATAATGCTCAATCGATTGAGGTGTTGAGAGATGGAAAAGTAACCCAAATTCCAGTAGATGAAAAATGGGTTGATATTCTCTCCAGGTATGAAAATAAAAGTAATTTCCTTTTCTCTGCGAGACTGCCCTTTGAGATTAGTTCTGTAAGTAAAAATAGTCCTGCTGAAAAGGCAGGTCTAAAAGCTGATGATATTGTTATTGGTCTGAATGATGTTTCAACGCCTTATTTTTACGATTTTGTAAAAGCGGTTAAACCCTATGCAAATAAGGAAATAGTTATTAATATATTAAGAGATAAGGACACCCTTTCTTTGCCAATAACAACAACTAAGGATGCTAAAATTGGCGCTTATACGTATCCTTTTAACCACTACTTTACACAAGATGTTCGTGAATATAGTTTCTTAGCGTCTATCCCCGCCGGTTTTTCACAGGGTAGCCAATTCCTCGGTGACCAGTTCAAAGCGTTTGGTCAGATGTTTAAAGGTAAAATTAAAGCGTCGGAAAGCCTTGGTGGATTTGGTTCTATTGCCTCAATGTATGGGGATGTTTGGATCTGGGAACGTTTCTGGAAAATGACAGCCGTCCTAAGCTTAATCCTTGGCTTTATGAATCTTTTACCTATCCCTGCCCTAGATGGTGGTCATGTTATGTTCTTACTTTACGAGGTGGTAACAGGTAGGAAACCTTCAGATAAATTTATGGAGATAGCTACTATGATTGGGTTTATTCTGATTTTATCTTTGGTCATTTTTGCAAATGGTCTGGATATATTTAGGAATTTTTTCAATAAATAATCAGATGTTATATTTTGATTGGTTTGATTTGCCGGTGTCCCTGTTTCCTGATACTTCGTTGTTGAAGCAGCGGTTTCTGTCGAAAAGTAAATTATTTCACCCCGATAAATTTACATTGGCTTCTGAAGAAGAACAAGCGAAAGCTTTGGAATCTTCAGGTTTCAATAATCAGGCCTATAAGGTCCTCAGCGATGAAGATGCTCGTATTCAGTATATCTTAGATGAATTTGGTCTGTTAAAGGACGATAAGGAAGCTATGCCGCCTGATTTTTTGATGAAAATGATGGTTTTTAATGAGGCTATTTCTGACTTAGAGGATGATCCATCTTCTTTTTCTACATTACAAAATGATTTGATAGAATGGGAAAATGAGCTTAAATCAGAGTTAGATTATTGTGCTTCTTTTCTTCCCTTAGATATTGAAAATGCAAGGCATTTAAAAACTTATTTTTTTAAAAGAAAATATTATTTGAGAATTCAAGATAATTTTTCTAAATTTGCACAACCTTAAAAATAAGGTGTATCCGTGCTTGCCGGAGTGGCGGAATTGGTAGACGCGCTGGACTCAAAATCCAGTAACAGCAATGTTGTGCGGGTTCGATTCCCGCCTCCGGTACAGAATAAAATAATTTGAGGGGCTATCCAAAAAGGTAGCCTCTCTTTATTTATCACTAAAGCTTTATAAGCTAATTTTGCCTCTAACATCTGGTTTTGAATCACGGATTTAAAGGATTACAGGATTTCACGGATATCAACGTATGACGTTGGTTTGATTCGGAAGATTAATTTTATCTGGTGCTTTCATTTTCAGGTTTTTCGCCGATGCGTAACGCATCGGCGAAAAACGTTACATAAAGATGTCCTCTACAAATAACCATTGTGCTAAAAACGAAGACGTCCCCTATAATCTTCTAAATCTTGAAAATCCTGATTCAAAAATTATTTATAGGACATTTTACACAAAATATCCATTTCTCCCAAAATGCATTATTAATCCATACTGGCTTTTTACAGCCTCTTTTTTATAGTTTCTGTAATTAAAAAGAAATCAGTTCCCTTAAGATTATCCTTTTATCTTTCTTACTCCGGAATATTATCTCATAATTTCCGCTCTCGCTAAATAGAATGCCAATCATTCTATCATTATACTTCTTAATCTTCGTCTTGGTTGAAGTAATTATTTCTGTATCTGAAGTTATCAGGTAATCATTGATGTCGAATGTTATCCATTCATTAGACCTTATTTCTTCTTGTCTTGATAAATAAGGCTCCCTTTCTAAGGTAAAAGTTTCCAAAGGATTTACCGTAGGCTCGCTGTCATCAAGAGAAGTCAGACTTAAGAAAAAACCTGCTCCGCCAATTAGGAAGAATAAAAAAAGCAAAAAGAATTCAATACGAAAGGCTTTTGCCTTCGTTTCATTAGAACGCTGCATCTGGTGAAGATTTAAGTGGTGAAATTTTTTATGCCTCTAAATTTTTTAGAGGATAGGGAGTATGTATTATTATTTTAACATATATGTTAAAATAATATGTAATTGAGCGCGATTTTCCCGCCGCCTCAAATATAACTTTAGATTAGCACATAAAGAAAATATATATATAAAAATTATATGTGTAAATTGTAATTAATTTGTTTATTAACCTGATTTACAATTATTTATATATTAAAAATAATTTTACTACATTCTTTTGAAGCGCTTTTGTTGCCTAAATGCTTACGGATATCGTCATATCCCTGACAAAGTTGTACTTGATGCTCCATTTTCAGTAACTCGTTAAATGTTTCCTCTAGTTTTTTACCTTGCTTTATAGGATAAATTACCTCTGTGACTAATGGTTTTTTAAGAATTAGGTTTACCAGCGAAATATATTTTACTTTTATCAGGACTTTAGCTATAAGATAATTGACGAGGTTAGTTCGGTAAAAGACGATTTGCGGAACATTGAAAAGTGCTGTTTCTAAGGTGGCTGTTCCTGAACACACTATGGCACATTTTGCCTTGCATAGCAGGAGATAGGTATTATCGGTGATTGAAAAATTTTTTGGAAAAGCATGAAGGAGATATTGGCTCATTTCGTCGGGTAACCCAGGGGCAAGCGCCAGTTCAAAATGTAGCGATGGATTTTTTTGAACCAATGGAATGAGCAATGGAACATGTTTTTTGATTTCTTGAATTCTGCTACCAGGTAATAAGGCTATAACGGTTTTTGTTTCTGATGGTTTTTCATTACTTGCAAATACTTCAGCGTTTAATTTCTTAAAATTTTCTATGTGCTCTACTAAGGGGTGACCTACATAATGTACGGATACATTTTTATTACGATAATAAGCTTGTTCAAACGGTAATATGGCTAATCTGGTCTGCGTATATTTTTCTATATATTTGATTCGTCGCTCATTCCAGGCCCAAATCTGTGGGAGAATGTAATAAATAACGGGTATTTTATTTTTATGTGCCCATTTGGCCATTCTAAGATTAAATCCGGGGTAATCTATTAGGATTAAATAGTCTGGAGCGAAAGAAAGAATATCCTTTTTGGCAAACTTAAAATTTTTAAGAATGGGTATTAAATTTTTAAAAACTTCCACAAAGCCCATGAAGGCTAAATCTTGATAGTATTTGACCACATTGGCACCTGCATTTTCCATTTTACTACCGCCCCAAGCTCGCAGTTCAACGTCAGGTTTATCTTGCTTAAAGGAAGTAATCAGGTTACTTCCATGTAAATCGCCAGACGCTTCTCCTGCGATAATATATATTTTCATGAAAGGGTGATCGCTTCTTTACCAAATAAGAATAGCCATAACATGGCCAATAAAAAGGTTGAGATGAGAACACCCCTCATTGCTCTGGTCTGTTTCTTTTTATCTAACAAATGGAAGGGGAGTAGATTGAAGCAAATGGCCAAAATAGCAACGGTTTTATTATCTAGAATTAAGTCATCTTTCAATACTTCTTTAAAAATAAGTGCTGAGATTTTTTCATTTAACAATAATAAAACGGCATAACTAACAAAGGGAACGAGTAAGCCAGCAAGAATACCTTTGGCTAGTTCGGTTTTTTGATTTTCTTTTAATCTGTTCATTATTTTTCCAGTACTTTTAGAGAAGGTAGGGATTTATAATTAGTCAAATCATGGTGGGAAGGCACAACGGAGATATAGCCTGCCTGTAAAGCCTTGATATCGGTGTCTCCATCTTCGTCCTCGTTTACAAATTTCCCGGTCAACCAATAATATTTTTGTCCTCTTGGGTCAATCCCTGTAACATATTCTTCTACCCAACGGGAATTCGCTTGTTTACAAACTTTCAACCCTTGAATTGGGAAATCTTTTTTAGCGGGAATATTGACGTTCAATAAATTTCCCATGGGAATTCCCTGGGTCAGAACAAATTCCATGATATACGAAACCCACTCTTTACAAGGTTCAAAATCGGCGTCCCAATTAAAATCGAGCAACGAAAAACCTATAGACGGTATTTTTTCCAACGACGCTTCCATCGCTGCAGAAAGTGTACCGGAGTAGAGAATATTGATAGCTGCATTGGATCCATGATTAATTCCGGAAACGCAAAGGGATACTTCTCTATCTTTCAGCAAAATATTTTTTGCCAGTTTAACACAATCTACCGGAGTTCCTGAACATTCCCACGCTTGAATACCAGGATACAAATTTACGGGATGTAGTCTTAAAGGTTGTTCCAATGTTATGGCATGACCCTGTCCCGATTGAGGTGAATCAGGAGCAACTACTACAACTTCACCTAGCTTCATTGCCACTTCAATGAGAGCTTTTATACCTGGGGCGCTAATGCCGTCGTCATTTGTTATCAGTATTAATGGTTTTTTCATTTTGTATTTATTTTACGCAAAGTTATATGTTTTCCAATTCATTTAAACACATTGACACTTTTTCGGGTTAAAGAGGTAATTTTGTCATTAAATAAAAATAATATGGCTAATTCGCCGAAAAATGGATTGTTGCTTGTAAATCTGGGCACTCCTGATTCACCCACCAGATGGGATGTATATAGGTATTTGCGTGAATTTTTAACTGATGCCAGAGTTATCGATTATCCCTGGTTAGCCAGACAGGCATTAGTTCAAGGCATTATTGCTCCTTTGAGGTCCGGTTCATCTGCCAAATTATATAAGCAATTATGGACTCCAACAGGTTCTCCGTTAAAAGCTTATGGTATTAAAGTGGCTGATGGGCTAAAAGAAATTTTAGATGATTCCTGGCATGTCGAGTTAGCTATGAGGTATCAAAATCCGTCTATTTCAGATGCATGGAAAAGATTGAAAAAGCAAAATATTACCCATCTATATGTTCTTCCTCTTTTTCCTCAATATGCATCGGCCACCACAGGATCGGTTCACGATGAGGTCATGCGTATTTTAAGAAAAGAACAATCCATCCCCGGTGTTACATTTATAAATTCCTACTGCGATTATGAACCTATGATTCAAATTTTCGCAGATAATGCAAGGAAGTTTGATATCCCTTCTTACGATCACATTTTGTTTAGTTATCATGGATTACCTCAACGTCAGCTAAAAAAGGCAGATGAATGTAATCACTGCTTAAAAGTAAAAGATTGCTGTCTGGTAAAATCAGAAGTTAATCAGTTTTGTTACTCGGCTCAGTGTCATGCTACTACCAAAGCCATTGCTAAGGAACTTGACCTGAAGGAGGGTTCTTACACCACCACTTTCCAAAGTCGGTTGGGACCCGATAAATGGGCGCAACCTTACACTAGTGTTGTACTTGACCATAGCGCTGAAGCAGGTGCAAAAAAATTATTGGTTTTTTCCCCCGCTTTCGTAGCAGATTGTCTGGAGACGCTGATTGAAATCAGTGTAGAATATCAGGAAGAATTTGTCGAAAAGGGAGGGGAAAGAGTAGATCTTGTTCCTAGCTTAAATGATGATCCTCGCTGGATTTCTGCGCTAAAGGATTTGGTACTTTCTTACGCAAAATAGTTTTTTATGGTTCTTTCCTTCTCAGATTTAATGAATAAGCTTAAAAAGAAAACTTTTGAGCCTGTCTATTTTTTACACGGAGAAGAATCTTATTTCATCGATGTTGTTTGCGATTATATTGAGGATCATCTTCTTTCAGATGCAGAAAAGGCTTTTAATTTTTCTCTTTTCTACGGTAAAGATTCCGATCATAGAATGGTTACCGATACGTCGAGGAAATATCCTATGATGTCTGAAAAACAACTGGTTATCCTTAAAGAAGCTCAGGATATGAGGACATTGAAGGATCTTCAGGCTTATATAGAGTCACCTACTCCCTCGACAGTTTTAGTGGTTGCCTATAAAAATGGGAAGTTGAATATGAATACTTCTCTCGGGAAGGTGCTAAAAGATAAAGCGGTTGTTCTTGAAAGTAAACCGCTGTATGATAATCAAGTGGGCCCTTGGATAGAAGAGTATTTGTCAGGGTTGCAAAGGAAAATAGATTATGAATCAGCCTCGTTGATTGCAGCAAACATTGGTAGCGATTTGCAAAAAATTGTGAATGAATTAGATAAGCTGTTGTTAAACGTTCCTCAGGGTCAAATTATTTCAAAAGGAGATATTGAAAAACATATCGGCATAAGCAGAGAGTTTAATGTGTTTGAATTACAAAAGGCGCTGGCAGTAAAGGATATTCTATTGGCTAATAGGATTGTTTCTTATTTTTCCGATAGTGGTAAAAATCAAAATATTCCTGTCATTTCCTCTGTTTTTTCTTTTTTTAGTAAGGTGTATAAATACCAATTTGTAGCTCATCTGCCTGAAAAAGAACAACTTGATGCATTGGATTTGAAAAATAATTATTTTCTCCGCGATTATAAATTGGCTGCCTCTAAATTTAACCAGGCTAAACTCGTTTCCATTTTCCATCATTTGAAAGAAGCAGATTTGCATTCAAAAGGTGTAAATTATCAGGCTACTTCGAAATCAAATGATGATATCCTCAGACAATTAGTTTGGCAAATTTTACATTAATTTTAAATTTTTAGCTTGATTATTATAATTTTTCATTTAAATTTGTCCAACATTTAAACATTCTCTAATTATGAACTTATTTATTACTTGGCGTTGGCGTTTTTCTTCCTCGAAAGGGTGATTAGGCATGCCATGTATTTTAATATAAAGCGGTTTGTCGGGTCTCCTGACAAACCGCTTTACTTTTAAATGAAAATTTATGAAACAGGAAAAAGTACGTTTAAGAACCGTTGTATCAAGGCAATTAGCAGATTTTCTGACGCCAGTATCTCTTTATTTGAAAGTGAGGGATTCGTTCACTGATCCCGTTTTATTAGAATCTAATGATTTTAGTAGCGCATCTGATTGTTTTTCATACATTGGTCTTCAATCTATTGCGGGTATTACCGTGGATAATGGATTAATTACCTTGACACATCCTTCGAATGAGACCGAAGAAATTTGGGTAAGCAATGAACAATCTGTCCCGTCTGTGTTAAAAGACTTTATTTCCTCTTTTGAGGTGGATAATATCGCGCATTTACCCGTTTTTAATGGTTTTTTTGGCCATGTAGGCTTCGAAGGGGTTCAGTATTTTGATACATTTACGTTTGATCCGCAAAAGAAAAAACAAGATATACCAGACATTAGATTCTCCCTTTACAAATATATCATTGCCATTAATCATTACAAAAATGAGTTGTTTATTCTTGAAAATCTTCTCCCGGGTGAGCAACCTTCAGATGATAAACTGAAATCTCTTTTAAGTAATCAGAAAGTTCCAGAATACCCTTTCTATTTAGAGGGGGGTGAGAAGAGCAATTTAACAGATGATGATTTCTTAGAATTGGTGCGTCTTGGAAAACATCATTGTCAGGTAGGCGATGTATTTCAAATTGTTTTTAGCAGACAGTTTAGCCAAAAGTTTAAAGGAGATGAATTCAATGTTTACAGGGTGCTCCGTTCCATAAATCCTTCTCCTTACTTGTTTTTCTTTGACTATGGTAGCTATAAAATCTTTGGTTCCTCCCCTGAAGCTCAAATCATTGTGAAAGAAAATAAGGCTTTTATTAATCCAATTGCCGGAACCTACAAAAGGACAGGTGATATTATGGAAGATGCACAAAGAGCCAAAGATTTAGCGATGGATCCTAAGGAAAATGCCGAGCACATCATGTTGGTAGATTTGGCGAGGAACGATTTAGGAAGACATGCACTACATGTTGAAGTTAAAAAACTAAAGGAAATTCAGTATTATAGCCATGTGATTCATCTGGTTTCAACGGTTGAGGGTCAATTGTCTCCTGAAACAAATCCTTATCAAATATTTGCCGATACTTTTCCTGCTGGTACTCTTTCCGGTGCACCAAAATATAAAGCCATTGAATTGATTAGTCAATATGAAAATCAGGCGAGGGGCTTTTATGGAGGTGCTATCGGTTGCTTAGGATTTAATGGTGAAATTAATCAGGCCATCGTTATCAGATCATTTTTAAGCCTGAATCACACCCTTTTTTATCAGGCAGGGGCGGGTATTGTGCAGGTAAGTGATGCCGAAAGTGAGTTGCAGGAGGTGAACAACAAATTGGGCGCCCTAAAAAAGGCATTGTTAGAAGCGGAAAATATTGGAAAATCAGCAAAATTATTATGAAAATTTTAGTTATCGATAATTACGATTCTTTTACTTTTAATGTAGTCCAGTATTTGTGGAGCATTACTGGCATAAAGCCTGATGTAGTCAGGAATGACGCTATGACCGTAGAGGAAGTGAATCAATGGGATGTCATAATTCTTTCTCCTGGTCCTGGTTTACCTTCAGATGCAGGAATTATGCCCGCTGTGATTAAAGAATATTTTGACAAAAAACCTATTTTAGGTATCTGTCTCGGTCACCAGGCCATTGGAGAAGCTTTTGGCGCAGAATTAGCCAATTTATCAAAGGTTTTTCATGGCGTTTCATCCACTATTTCCGCTATCCAAGGAACGGATAGATTGTTTGAAGGATTACCTCCTTCTTTTGAAGTAGGTCGTTACCATAGCTGGGTGGTGAAAAATGAGGCGCTTCCCAACGTCTTGGATGTTCTTTCCTTTGATGAAGAGGGACAGATTATGGCTATGAAACATAAGCATTTTCCAGTGTATGGGGTTCAGTTTCACCCTGAATCTATCATGACTCCCCATGGAAAGAAAATATTAGAAAATTTTTTGAATCTGATTTAATCTAAATATTTTACGTATGAAAGAAATATTGAATAGGTTGTTTGAACACGATAAATTGTCGAGGTCAGAGGCTAAGGAGGTCTTGATGAATATCGGTGCAGGAGTGTATAATGAGGTGCAAATAACCGCTTTTACTACCGCATTCAATATGAGACCCTTAACTTTAGAGGAATTACAGGGATTTAGAGATGCCCTGTTAGCTCTTTGTGTGAAGGTAGATCTTCAAGGTATGCCAACTATGGATATTGTAGGAACGGGAGGCGATAATAAAAATACATTTAATATTTCCACTTTGTCTTGTCTGGTCGTTGCCGGTGCAGGCTATAAAGTAACAAAACATGGAAGTTACGGTGTTTCTTCTGCCGTGGGTTCTTCCGATGTACTCATTCAGTTGGGCTATCCTTTTTCAAATGAGCAAGATGTTTTGTTAAGACAGTTAGATAAAGCAAATATTTGTTTTCTGCATGCGCCGCTTTTTCACCCAGCGTTGAAAACGGTCGTTCCCGTTAGAAAACAGTTAGGTACTAAAACGTTTTTTAATATTATGGGGCCTTTGGTAAATCCAGTTCAGCCTACCCATCAAATGTATGGTACCTTTAGTCTGGAACTTCTTCGTTCCTATCAATATATCATGGAACAATCGGGAAGAAAATTCTCTATCGTATATGCCTTAGATGGTTATGACGAAATTTCTTTAACAGGTGACATCAAATGGGTGTCCAACCACAGTGAAAAACTATTGAATCCTCAACATTTTAATCTTCAAAAAATTAATGGTCAGGATCTTCATGGGGGTGAAACGCCGGAAGATGCCGCCACTATCTTTTTGTCTGTACTGGAAAATAAAGCAACCATTTCTCAGAGAAATGTTGTTTTAGCTAATGCCGGATTAGCTATTCATACCATTCATCCGGAAAAATCTTTAAACGATTGTGTGGCAGAAGCTTTGGAGAGTATTGAAAGTGGAAATGCCTTATTGACCTTAAAAAAATTACTTTCATAAATGGAAGATATCCTGACTAAAATCGTTGCGGCTAAAAAACTGGAAGTAGAAAACTTCAAAAAAAATGAAAATGAGGCTTCCCTTGCTAAATATCCTCTTTTTAATAGGTCGCCTTATTCTTTGAAAAATTTTATACTCGATGAGGATAAAACAGGCATCATTGCTGAGTTTAAAAGGAAATCTCCTTCAAAGGGCATCATAAAAGATAAGGCAAGCCCCAAATTAATTACCCGGGCCTATTTTGAAAATGGTGCATCGGCTCTTTCTGTTTTAACAGATTTTACGTTTTTTGGTGGTTCCGTGGAGGATTTGGCTGAAGCCAGATTATTTAATCCGCTACCCATTTTGAGAAAGGATTTTATTGTCGATGCTATTCAGATTATTGAGGCAAAAGCCATTGGTGCCGATGCCATTTTACTCATTGCAGAATGTTTGACCTCGTCTGAAATTAAAATTTTTTCCAATATCGCAGCAGATTTAGGTCTGGAGGTGTTGTTGGAGGTTCACGAAAAGGAACAACTCGATAAATGGAACCCTGCCATTCATTTAGTGGGGGTAAATAATCGGAATCTTAAAACTTTTGAGGTCTCTGTTCAACATAGCTTCGACTTATTACCCCTGATGCCTGAAGAAGCTATTAAAATAGCGGAGTCAGGTATAAATAATCCTGATACGCTGGTCGATTTAAAAAAGGCAGGATTTAATGGCTTTTTAATTGGCGAATATTTTATGGCTCAGGAAGATACCCCTCTGGCTGCAGCTACTTTTATGCATGATTTTTCTGACCAATGGCAACGATTTAAGGTAAATAATGAAAACTAACGATTATCTTATTAAAGTTTGTGGCCTTACAGATCCTCATAATATTGTGGACCTTATAGAGTTGGAACCTGATATGATGGGGCTGATTTTTTATAAGAAATCACCTCGTTTTGTTGATATTCTCCCTCTATCTACCTGGTTTAAGTCAAAGGGTAATGATCTTTTGGGGAATGTGAAAAAGGTTGGCGTTTTTGTGAATGAGGAACCCGCTGAAATCATTGCGAGGTGTATTGATTTTGATTTGCAGTTTATACAACTTCACGGAAATGAAGATACCAACTATTTAAAATCCCTAATTACTCTGTTGAATGAGAATAATCTTGGAAATACTAAAATAATTAAGGCTTTTGGTGTGTCGGAATCTTTTGATTTTAAAACTTTGTCAGATTTTAACATCTTTATTTCTTATTTTTTGTTCGATACTAAGACAGAGAAAAAAGGGGGAAGTGGCTTGAAATTTCCCTGGTCAAAATTAGAGGAATATGCCTTTTCAACGCCTTTTTTATTGAGTGGTGGCATTGGGCCTCTTGATGTTGAAGAACTTAAGCGTTTAGATCATCCCAAATTGGCTGGTTTCGATGTAAATAGTAAATTTGAGATGTCTCCTGGCATGAAAAATATTTCTCTTTTACAAGTTTTTTTTAATAGTTTAAATGAATTTAGGTTAAACTCAAAATTTTTAATATGATACAATTGAGTGAAAATGGATATTATGGCTCTTTTGGAGGCGCCTATATTCCCGAAATGCTTTACCCTAACGTAAAGGAATTACAAGAAAATTATCTAAGCATGATTTATGCCGACGATTTTCAACGCGAGTTTTATTATTTATTAAAAGATTATGTGGGAAGACCAACCCCTTTGTATTTAGCTGAAAATCTGTCGGCGAAACACAATGCAACTATTTACCTGAAAAGGGAAGATCTTTGCCATACTGGAGCGCATAAAATTAATAATACGATTGGACAGATTTTACTGGCAAAAAAGTTAAATAAAAAAAGAATCATAGCTGAAACCGGCGCAGGTCAACATGGTGTTGCCACTGCTACCGTTTGTGCCAGAATGGGACTAGAGTGTATTATTTATATGGGTGCCGTCGATATTAAAAGACAGGCTCCTAATGTTGCCCGCATGAAAATGCTGGGTGCCACAGTTATTTCTGCCACCTCAGGTAGTCAGACCCTTAAGGATGCTACCAATGAAGCCATCAGAGACTGGATTAATAATCCTGTTGATACCCATTATATTATTGGTTCTGTAGTGGGTCCTCATCCTTACCCTGATTTAGTGGCACGATTCCAATCGGTTATTTCAGAAGAAATGAAAAGCCAGCTACTCGAAGCTACCGGAAGAGAGAATCCAGATTTGATTATTGCCTGTGTAGGTGGTGGCAGCAATGCCGCAGGTGCCTATTATCATTATTTAAATGACCTGGATGTTAGACTTATTGCTGTTGAAGCAGCAGGCGAGGGGGTTTATTCAGGGAAATCAGCGGCTACAAGTATTCTAGGCACTGAAGGTATTATTCACGGAAGCCGTACCTTATTAATGCAAACAACGGATGGTCAAATTGTTGAGCCTCATTCAATTTCAGCTGGTCTGGATTACCCGGGCATCGGACCCCTCCATGCTCATCTGATTACCACTGGTAGGGCAGAGGCAGTGAGTGTTACGGATGAAAACGCACTGAAGGCTGCTTTTGAATTGTCAAGAATTGAAGGTATCATTCCCGCATTGGAAACAGCCCATGCTATTCATGCATTAGAGGATATTTCGTTTAAATCTTCCGACGTTATCGTTATTAATCTTTCCGGTAGAGGCGATAAAGATTTGAATACTTACATGGAATATCTGGATAAATATTAAATTCGAAAAAAGTGTTGAACAGATTAACAAAATTGTTTGAAAATAATCGTGAAAATTTATTAACCGTTTATTTTACAGCTGGTTATCCTAAATTAGACGATACTGAAACTATTATTTGTTCCCTGGCAGAATCAGGGGCAAATATTATTGAAATTGGCATTCCATATAGTGATCCCTTAGCCGATGGCCCTGTGATTCAGGAGAGTGGAATGGCTGCCATTGATAATGGTATGACGCTACAAGTCCTTTTTAATCAGCTTACTGACATACGAACTAAAACGCAGGTTCCTCTTATTTTAATGGGTTACTTTAATCAGTTGTTACAATATGGGGTAGATAAATTTTTAGATGATTGTGTTAAAACGGGTATTGATGGCTTAATTATTCCTGATCTTCCCCTTATGGAATATGAACAGTTTTATAAAGATAAATTAACGCAAAGGAATATTTCAATTAGTTTTCTCATTACGCCTCAAACGGAGGAGTCAAGGATTCATAAAGTTGATGCTCTTTCAACAGGATTTATCTATGTGGTATCTGATTCTTCCATTACGGGCATGAAAACAGGTATTTCAAGCCAACAGATAAGTTATTTTGAACGAATAAAGTCTCTCCAGTTAAGAACTCCTCAATTAATTGGTTTTGGTATAAGTGATAGAGAAAGTTATCTGACGGCTAGTAAATATGCTAACGGGGCTATTATAGGAAGTGCGTTCATTAAACATCTGAAGGATAAAAATGAGGTTGATAAAGCTACCGCAGACTTTATCAACCTTATCTTAAAGCCCTGATTTTTTAATTGAACCTGAAAAGATATTTATTCTTTTTACCGTTCTCAAGAATTATATACTTATCCCTAATAAGCTGATGTAAGCTTATTAGGTCTTCACCTGAAGTAATTTTTTCCTTGTTAAGCTTCAACGCATTGTTTTGAATGGCTCGTCGAACTTCTCCTTTAGATGATAATATCTGACTTTCAGTGGTTAGTAAATCATTGATAGTCAGATTTTTATTTATTGCCTCAGATGAAATGTCAAAGGTTGGTATTTCATTAGCAATCATCTCAAGTTCTGTCTCTGAAAGATCGATTTGATTGTCAGATGGCTTATTAAAAAGCAAGTCAGTAACTTTCAGAACAGCTTGATAGGCATCTTTCCCATGTATTCGAACGGTTAATTCCTCTGCTAATAATAGTTTTTGCTCCCTTATGTCGAGGTCTTTTTCTCTTTTTAGAATAGTATCCTGGTCAAAAAAGGTAAAATATCTAACAAAAGTAGGAATATCTGCATCGGCGGCATTTATCCAAAATTGATAAAACCGATAAGGGCTGGTAAGCTTACTATCCAACCAAATATTACCTTCTGCCGATTTTCCAAATTTTGTCCCATCTGCTTTAGTTAAAAGTGGGGTAGTCAAAGCGTATGCCTTGCCACCAATATTTCGGCGAATAAATTCGGTGCCGGAGGTTATATTTCCCCATTGGTCTGAACCGCCCATTTGTAATTTACATCCGTAATCATTATATAAGCACTGAAAATCATAAGCTTGTAATAACTGGTAACTAAATTCTGTAAAAGAAAGGCCGTTTTCCAATCTGTTTTGAACAGAATCTTTAGAAAGCATATAATTAACGGTCAATGTTTTTCCAGCTACTCTTAGAAATTCAAGAATATTTAAATCTTTATAAAAATCAAGGTTATTGATAAACATCGCTGGATTTTCAACATCGTTAAAATCTATTAATTTTTTGAACTGCTCTTTTTGAAAATTTAAATTGGAATCCAATTCTTCATAACTTTTTAGTTGTCTTTCCTTATCTTTTCCTGAAGGATCTCCAATTCTACCCGTGGCACCGCCCAGCAAAACGATAGGTTTGTGACCGTATTTTTGCAACAAGGTAAGCAGCATAATCTGAACATAATTCCCGATAGTCAGGGAAGGAGCAGTGGGGTCAAAACCTATATAAGCAGTAACTTTTTCTGTTTTCAGATAGTCTTCCAATCCGGGTGTTACATCTTGTAACATACCTCTCCATCTCAATTCTGATAAAAAATCCATTTTCCAATTATTTATGAGCAAAAATAGTTATTTTGTAGCTATTTAATGGATTATTGTGAATGGTATTTTTAAAATATGGATGTTTTAATTATTGAGGACGATTTACTTTTTGCCACCCGATTGGAGGCAATTATATCTGAAACTGCCCATCTTTTTATTGGGCATTGTAATTCAGCAGCAGAGGTGCCACATTGGTTAACCAATAATAGTTGCGACGTTGCGCTCATTGATATTCACCTGGGTAAAGGTTTAAATGGCATCGAAATTTCAAAAAACTTTAAAGAATTAAATATTCCAGTTATATTTATTACCGCATTTCCAAGTGAAGAAATTTATAATGAATCTCTTCATAACGATGAAAGTTATTTTTTAGTTAAACCTTTTGATAAGTTTACCCTGAGCAGTGTATTAGATAAAATAGATAGAAACAGAGTAAGTCCAACTTTTATCTTAAAAGATAATAATCAATTGATTAAAATGGATTGGACTCATTTATTATATATAGAGGTTGATGGTAATTATTGTGTATATCATTTTAATAATAAAAGAATTGCCATTAAAAACTCACTGATTAAAATAATAAATGAATATAAAACGACTAGTCCCTTAATTCAAATACATAGAAACTTTGCTGTTAATAAACACAAGATTAGTAAAGTTAATACAAAGGAATCCTGGCTTGAATTAGATGAGATAAGGATTCCCATTGGTGCTAAATATTTAAATGAGGTAGCGTTCCAATACAAATTTTTATTAAAATGAATAAATATTTATTTTCCCTCTTTCTAAGTATTGTCTCTTTTTTTTCCTCCTTGGCACAAAATAATAACTCTAAACCACTGTATTCTACTCAATTTATAAAAGATGAAATATCTATTCGTCTTAATAATATGGTGGATTTTGAATTCGATGAATACGGCAGAGCCTGGATTTTATTGACAAATAGCCTTGTTTTATATGATGGGAATAAATATGAATCTATTCCATATTCCCAATTGGGTATTCCAGATTATTCATTTAAAGAAATTTATAAAAATCCATCAGGGGGTCTATATTTAGTTGGATATAGGAATTTCAGCTTTCAGCAAGGTTTAAAGATAAATTTAAATGTTGTAATCCTTAATCCGTTGCTAAGAACCTGGTCTCCGATAAAAAGTGAGTTGTTTAATAATGACAATCTAATTAATTTTTATAGTTTTGAGAATCATACCGCATTGATAAACAAAAAGGGTTTTTTTTATATTAAAAATAAAGATAAATGGATTCAAAAATTTAAGATACCTAATGCTGCAATAACCACTATTTTTCCTGCAAATAAAGGTGAATGGCATGCCTATTCTGAAGATACTTATTTTAATTTAGGTGAAAACGGAAATATTATTGATTCAGTAAGAATTAAGGCAACGAAAATCAGGGATTTCATTGAATTCAAAGGACAAAATGAAAAATGTTTTTTACAACTTGAAAATGATTCTATTAGACTTTTAGATAAGGACTATCAGTTTAAAAATAAATTATCTTTTCCTAATAAATCCATTAATCTGAATATGGTAAATAATCTTCTCATCGATAAAAATTTAAGGATATGGATGAAATATAAAAATAGTGTTTCAGTGTATAATGAAAGGGGAGAGATTTTTCAAGACTTTCCTGAAATTAATAATCAAGATATATTTTGGCGCGGTCGGTTTCCTATAAAAGAAGATGTTTTAGGAAAGGTTTGGATTCATTTAGGATTTGGTTTTTTTTATAATTCATTGATTGATAATGATATAAAATTTTATTTTAAGAATGAAGGGTATAGTTTTAGAGGCTTGCAACAAATCAATGACTCCATTATTTATTTTAATTCCTATAAGGGAAATGGATTATTGAACCTTAATACGGGTTTAAATACCTATTTTTCATCTAAAAATAATTATTTCCTGGGTGCTTTTCTTAACGAAAAAAAACACCGCATTTATATTGGAACAAATAATTCAAAATATGAAATTTTTAACCTGGATAACTTTCAAGTTTATGAAAAGACCAACATCGATAAGCGCTTTTATCATTTTGTTTTTTTAGAAAAAGGATTGAACAATAAATATTTTTGGTTGGGTGATTTTGGCTTTCAATCTTTTGATATAGCTAATGATACTTTAGGAACCTTTTTTCCTTTACCTCCCGGGCATTCATCCATTTCATCGTTTTTAGATATGGGTTCCTTTTATTTGGTTGGAACTGATAGAGGATTGCTAAAGTATTCACTAAAAAATAATGGATGGTTGAGTTTGAAGGTTATTCCTAAAGTAAGAGTTACAGGCATTAAATACTTTAAAAACAGGTTTTTAATTTCAACAGCTGCGAATGGCTTATTCGTTTTAAACAATAAATTCGAGATGTTGGGGGCTATTCGAAAAAGATTAGAGTCTATTAATAAGGTTATTTTCTCCATGCTAATAGGTTCCGATGAAATGATCTGGCTTGGTACCGAAAAAGGGCTTTATAAAGTTAATCCTTTGAATGGGAAATATAATATGTATGGTATTTCTGACGGTATTTTTGAAGAGGAATTTAACTGGCTTTCCATGCTAAATTTAAAAAATGGGGAGATCCTGATGGGAACCATTAATGGTCTGGTCAAATTTAATCCTCGGAAAATGACTAATTCTTTCAATGATTTTGAAAAGGGAAATTTTTATTTTTCATCCATAGATATAAATAATAATAGCAATACCAGAAATAGGAATGGACTGTTTGAATATTTAAGTAAAGGTAAAATAACCTTAAATCCTAATGAATATAGTCTGACCCTTTATCCGAGTTTTTCAAATAATTACATGGGGAAATCATTACTTTTCTTTGTAAAAACGCCCTATTTGGATGATTGGCAAGTAGTTGAAAAGTTTAATTCGATTACTTTAAGCCCTACTGCCGGTAAATCGAATATTCAAATTAGAATATCCCAGGATTCACCTGAGAATTTTTTAAAAGAAATTAATATTCCCATTTATAAACTTCAGTATGTATTAGAAAATAAAACTTTTTTGTGGTTTGCTTTTATTTTGTTTTTACTTTTGATTGGCATAATCTTTTTTTTAAGGTATAGATTGCTTACTGGAAAAAACAAAGAACTTGAAAGAAATCTTGCCATAAGAGTAAACGATTTAGAATTAAATGAGCAATCGCTAATTGATAAAAACAATAAGTTAGCCATTTTAAATGAGGAAAGAAGGCGTTTTTTTGATATTTTAGGCCATGAGGTGAATACTCCTCTTGCGGGTATGAAACAACTAAGTCATACGTTTAATTACTTGTTAAAGAGAGGTGAATATGAGAAGGCATTGAAAATTGCTCAATCTTTGGAACATAGTGGAACCGAAATTTCACATTTAGTGGATAATTTATTGACTTGGTCAAATCTTGAGAAAAATACCCAACTCTCGCGGAATCTATCCTTTAATATAACAGATAAACTTAATTCGACGGTAGATTTATTTATTTTTCAGATACATATAAAAAATATTCAATTCCAATTATCATTATCTGAAGGCTTTGATGGTGAAATTAATTCCGACCCTAATATCATTTCCTTCATATTAAGAAATATTCTTAGTAATGCTATAAAATATTGCCCTGAACATGGCGACATTATATGTACCCTCAATAGAGAAAAAGAGGTGCTATCTTTATCTGTGTATAATTCTTCAGAAATATTGACAGACGAAAATTTTTCTAAAATGATTGGTTTTTCTCCCGTTTCAAGTTTGCCAGGGACGCTTCAAGAAAAGGGACTGGGTATTGGGTTGTTTATGGTATATCAATTAATTTTGATAATTAAAGGTACTATAACTTATGACATTCATCCAAATGGGGGAGTTACTGCCATAATTAAAATCAAAAGTTAAACTTATCACCCATTTAAAGACTTTTGTCACCTAAGTATGGTAGTGATGACCTACGAGAGAATGTAATTACTTACATTCGCAACACAATAATTACATCGATTTTAACTGAAAAATTTAACTGGGAGTAATATTCAATGTCCCGCTTGTACTTTACAGGTGGGGCATTTTTTTTGTCTGCCTTAATTAAAATTAACTTTATCACCCATTTAATTACTTTTGTCACCTAAGTGCGGAAATGATGACCTACAAGGGCATTTAATGACTTACATTTGCAACGCAATAATTACATCGACTTTAACTAAAAAATTTAACTGGGAGTAATATTCAATGTTCCACTTGTATTTTACAGGTGGGGCATTTTTTTTTGTCTGTATTCCTGCCTATATTGTCGGTTTATACAATCAATCAGAATGAGGTGGGAGTTTAAATTAGCCATGCGTATTTCAAACGGGAAGGAAAAGTCGTTTGCTAGCATTATTATTCGTATTGCTTCGCTTGCCGTGGCTTTGAGTATTGCGGTAATGATTGTCACCACCGCATTAATTACGGGATTTAAATCAGAAATAAGTAGTAAAATATTTGGCTTTTGGGGACATTTACACATCAACGCTGCCAATGTTTATCAAAATTTATTGGAGATAGACCCCATTGAGGATAACCAGGATTTTTATCCTGTGCTTAAAAACATGCAAGGTATAAAGGCTGTTCAGGTATATGCCATACAACCTGGTATAGTTAAAGGCAAAAATGATCTGGATGGCATTTTTTTAAAGGGCATTGGTTCCGATTTTAATTGGCAGTTTTTTAAAACCTACCTTCAAGAGGGAGATATTATTTCTTTTCCAACAGAAGAGGCCTCTAACCAAATTATCATTTCTAAGCAAACAGCCAGCAGGCTTTCATTAAAAACGGGGGATAACTTCAGACTATTTTTTGTGAAAAATGGTACTATGCTAAAGAGGAATTTTAAAATTTCTGGTATTTATAAAACGGGCCTGGAAGAATACGATAGTAAATTTGCTTTAGTCGATATAAGAAAAGTTCAACAATTACAAGGTTGGGAAGATAACCAAATAGGTGGTTATGAAGTGTTTATTGACGATATTAGTAAGATTGATCATTGGGCAGAAGTGATTTATAGTAATGTGTTACCTCCTGAATTAAATGTGCAATCCATACGAGATAAACTACCTGAAATCTTTGAATGGCTGTCTTTACAAGATATTAATGAGGTGGTCATATTATCACTCATGGTTGTTGTTGCTATCATTAATATGGTTACGGCCCTCTTGATTTTGATGTTAGAAAGGACGAGAATGATAGGGATTTTAAAAAGTCTGGGTAGTTCCAATTGGAGTATCCGCAGAATTTTCATGTTCTACGCAGGTATAATTGCAAGTAAAGGTATGCTTTGGGGTAATATTATTGGGATTAGCATTTGTTTACTTCAAAAATATGGACACTTTATAAAGCTTTCTGAAGAGAATTATTATTTAAACGAGGCCCCCATTCTTATAAATTTTAGTCATATCTTATTCCTTAACCTGGGTACTATTTTGGTTATCGTCTTATTCCTAATTCTTCCAACCTGGTTAATTACCCGTATTTCTCCTGTAAGAACATTAAGGATGGATTAAAGTTATTCTTACCGTTATTTAATCTAAAATAGGTAAGTTTGCATTTCGGTTTTCAAGAATTATCAATTTCCTGCTATGGTTCATTTTTACGTAAAGGTTGATGGTCTCCTTACTGAAATTCAGCACCCGGAACCAGGTTGTTGGGTAAATATAAAACCCCCTTTTTCTACCGATGAAATGGAAAAAACGTCGGTACAGTTTGAGATTCCATTAGATTTTTTGTTAGACTCTCTTGACGTAGATGAAAGATCGAGATTTGAAGTGGAAGATGATTGCCGCCTTATTTTAATAAATGCACCTATTCTTAATACATCGGAGGAGGAAAACGATGCTATTTATATCACTGTTCCGATTGGTATAATCATTTCCCCTGAACACGTTTTTACCATTACCACAGCAGATAATCCTGTGTTAAATAAATTTATTGAAAATAAAGTAAGAAATTTTGACCCTTCAGATGCGATGTTTTTTCTTATTCAACTACTGGAGCAAAATGTGTATCGATTTCTTACCTGTTTGAAAAAATTAGACCTCAGAAGAAATTTAATTGAAAGGGAACTCTATCATGCCAGTAGAAATAAAGAGTTAAAACAACTCTTAAGCATTGAAAAATCCTTAGTTTATATCCTCAATTCATTGAGCGCTAATGATTTGCTTATGATGAAAATGAAAAGGGTAGATTTTTTATCTATTCGAAGTGAAGAGGAAAAAATGGATTTGTTCGAAGATATTATTATTGATAATGGTCAGGCCCTGGAAATGGCCAATGTGTATTCCAACATCCTCTCTGGAACCATGGATACTTATGCATCCATTATTTCAAATAATATGAATGTCACTATTCACAGACTTACTTTAGTCACTATTTTTCTCGCCGTACCTACCTTAATCGCTTCTTTTTTTGGAATGAATGTGCCCCTTCCATTATCAAAAAGTCCCTTTGCCCTGCCTGTTATCATTGTTTTTGCCACATCGGTTTCTTTTCTCCTTAGCTGGATTATCCAACGAAAAAGATTCTTTTAACCTATTTGGAATAAGACGCAATGATTTTTTCAAATATGCTCTCAGAAACAATTCTTTTTATCCATAAGGATAATTTTTGGAGGGGTTTGCCCACTACATAAGTAATAGGTAATTTTTCATGGCTTAATAAATGGTAGATTTCTAAGGCTACCGCCTGCGCGCTCATGCCTTTATTTACTTCCTCGTCAATGTGTTGGTTCGTCCTTTTTACAATGTCAGCATAAAATGGATCTTCTAAATCCTTAACTTTTAATCTGTTTTCGTTGATAGATGTTTTTATGTCGCCGGCTTGAATGGAACAACAGCTTATATTTGTTTGGGATAATTCCATCCTTAAAGATTGAATAATCTTATCTCCTGCTGCTTTACTTGCACAATAAACACCTCTGAAAGGTAGAGCAATGACTGAAGCGATAGAACTTATGCTTATTATTTTACCTGCATTATGATGTCTCATGGAAGGGAGAACCGCTTGTAAAACATGCAATAACCCATTCACATTGGTTTGCCATACTCTATTAACATCTGCAACATCAAGATATTCGATGGGCCCAATGATACCTAAACCTGCATTATTTATAACTACATCTATTCTGCCTTCCTTTTCTATAATATAATTTATGGCATTTTGAACACTCTGCTGATCGGTAACATCTACTTTAAGTTCCTCAAAATAAGGGTTTTCTGCCGGCGGATTTCTTGAACTTCCATAAACAATATGTCCATTTTCATAACATAATTCAGCCATGGCCTTACCCAGTCCTGAGGAGGTTCCAGTAATAAAAATGACCTGTTTTTTCATAATATAGGGCTTATGTTATTGAAATTTTCATGTAAAATTAGGTAAAATAGTTGTTTTGTTATACTTGTATTTTCTACCATCGCGAAACCATTGATTTTCGTCGAAAAAATGAAACATATTTGAACTTTTAAGTGTATTTATGCGAAATAATACAAAATTATAAAACGATATCATGGAAAAATTTCTAAGCGCTTTGCTTCTACTTGTTTCTTCTACTGTTTTCGGGCAAACACAAATTAAGTTTGACCGATTTACTTTAGATAATGGTTTGAAAGTTATTTTACACGAAGACCATACTACACCCAATGTTGTGATTTCAGTTCTTTATCATGTAGGCTCAAAAAATGAAAAGCCGGAGAGAACTGGATTTGCTCATTTTTTTGAACATTTGATGTTTGAAGGTTCGGAGAATATTGCGAGAGGTGAGTACGATAAATACGTTTCTCGTGCTGGTGGAGCCTTAAATGCCTATACAAGTCAGGATAGAACCTATTATTATGAGTTTTTACCCTCTAATTATCTTGAATTAGGATTATGGCTTGAATCTGAAAGAATGAAACATGCCGTGGTTGATTCAAAAGGAATTGAAACGCAAAGAGCCGTAGTAAAGGAAGAGAGGAAACAAAGAATGGATAACCAGCCTTACGGTACTTTAATGGAACAGGTATTTGTGAGACTTTTTGATAAGCATCCTTATCGTTGGATGCCAATAGGTTCTATGGAACACCTCGATGCTGCCTCTGATGAGGATTATCAGCAGTTTTATAAAGATTTTTATCTTCCTGATAATGCCGTTCTCACTATTGCGGGTGATATAAATAAAAGTACGGCTAAAGCATTGGTTGAAAAATATTTCTCGACGATTCCTAAATCGTCTAAACCTATTTATCGTCCAACCATTACCGAAGCTCCTTTAAACGGACCGAAAAGAGATACAGTGTATGATCGAGTTCAGTTGCCAGCTTTAATCATTGGTCATAGAACGCCAGCACAGGGAAGTAAAGATTATTATGCTATGGAAATGTTAAATACTTTGTTGTCAAATGGTAACAGTTCTCGTATTTATCGTTCTCTTGTCGATGAAAAACAGTTGGCCATTCAGGCAGGTTCTTTTCAATTTCCACTCGAAGATCCAGGTTTGGGTATTTCCTACGGTATAGCCAATATGGGTGTTGAATTAAGTGACATTGAAAAGGCAATTTTAGGAGAAATTGAAAAGGTGCAAAATCAACCTATTTCTGATCAAGAGTTAAAAAAACTACAAAATCAAATTGAAAACCAGTTTGTGGACAAACTTTCATCAGTAGAAGGTATCGCAGAGAATTTAGCTGTCTATGAAACGCATTATGGAGACGCTTCATTAATTAATACAGAGATCAATCGTTATTTGGCTGTGACTAAAGAGGATATCCAAAGAGTAGCTAATCTTTATTTTGATGAGAAAAATCGTCTAGTCTTATTTTGGTTGCCAAAATCAAATTAAGATTGTTTTTAACCTTTTACATACTCAAATACTACATCACCATGCAGCAGCATAAATTTTTAATTCTTTCTCTTTTTATATTTCTTTCTGTCTTCTCTTTGCAAGGTCAGGAGGACTTCAGGAAATCAGCTCCAGTGGCTGGTCCAGCTCCAAAAATTGAAATTGGAAATTATACCTTATCTAAACTAAGTAATGGTCTTCAAATTATAGTGGTTGAAAATCACAAGCTTCCCAGGGTTTCTTTTCAGCTTTTTGTGGATGTCCCTTTGCATTTAGAAAATGATAAAGCGGGTATTTCATCTATTGCAGGACCACTATTGAGCGCTGGTACTAGCTCTAAGTCGAAAGCACAAATCGATGAATCTGTTGATTTTATTGGTGCATCACTGAATACTTCAGGAAATGGTATTTCTGCCTCATCCTTAACAAAACATGCTGACGTTGTTTTAGAATTAATGTCTGATATTCTTTTTAACGCTTCTTTTCCTAAAGAAGAATTTGATAAACTGATTAAGCAAACGCTTTCTGGTTTGTCCAGTCAAAAAGATGATCCTGGGGCAATTAGTTCAGAAATTTCAAGCAGATTGAGATATGGAACAAAACACCCTTACGGCGAAACAACTACGGAGCAAACTATTCAAAATATTACGGTCCTGGATTGTAAAAATTATAAGGATGAATATTTCAAACCAGGTAATTCTTACCTTATTGTGGTAGGCGATATTACCAATGCTGACGCTATGGCCAAGGCTGAAAAGTATTTTGGCGCATGGAAAAAGGGTAAGGTTAAAGCTCAAAAATTTGCTGACCCAACACCACCAGCAGCAAATCAAGTGTATGTTTACGATAAAAATGATGCGGTTCAAACCGTTTTATCCCTCACTTATCCTCTAAATTTAGAGCCTGGTGCAGCAGATATTACCGCAGTGTCAGTGATGAATCAAATATTCGGAGGTGGAAGTTCCAGTCGTTTATTTAAAAACATAAGGGAAGATAAAGGTTATACTTACGGGGCTTATTCTAGTATTTCCCCCAATGAGAATATTGGTTTTTTTACGGCAGGGGCCAATGTAAGAAACATAGTAACTGATTCAGCGTTAACTGAATTTATCGTTGAAATGAAATCAATCAGAGAGGGTACCGTTACCGATGAGGAGCTAAATGCCGCAAAAGCAGAACTACTTGGTCGTTTTGGACGTAGTTTGGAACAACCCTCTACCATTGCAGGTTTTGCCTTAAATATTGTTCGTTATAAATTGCCCGCTGATTATTACAATACTTATTTACAACGATTGAGTGCCGTCGATGCTGCTCAGGTTAAAGCTATGGCTTTGAAATATGTTAATCCTGACAAGATTTTTATTTCAGCAGTGGGTAAAGGTTCAGAAATTGCTTCTAAATTGGCTCGATTCGATGCTGAAAATAAAGTGCGCTACGTTGATAATTATGGAAATATTTTGGTTCCAAAATTGAAAATGGAAACGAAATCAGAGGTAAAAATAGATCCTTCTGCAATCATTGAAAACTATATAAAGGCCATTGGCGGTAAGGAGGTTCTTTCCAATGTAAAAGATGTAACCATAGAAATGTCAGCATCTATTCAGGGAATGCAACTTTCAATGAAAAATATCCAAAAGGATAATATTAAGCTCATTTCTTCGGTTACAATGAATAGTATGACTTTAAGTGAGCAGATATTTGACGGTACTAAGGGTAAAATTACTGCTATGGGTCAGCCTGAAAAAATAGTAGAAGGTGATGAGGCTAATGAATTACGTGAAGAAGCAAGTATCTTTCCTGAATTATTCTACACAGAAAAAGGTACTACTTTGGAATTAGCTGAAAATGAAATGGTTAATGGCGTTGATTGCTATAAGGTATTGATTAAAGATGCTAAAGGAAAAATTAAATCTGATTATTTTGCCGTCGATTCTGGCCTTAAAATGAGAACGTCTATGGTGGAGAAATCGGGTGAACAGGAAGTAACCATCATTCGTGATTACGGTGATTATAAGCCAGTGGCTAATATTTTGTTTCCTCACAAATTAGTTATTAAAGGAGCTATGCCAGCACCTTTAGATGCTAATGTGAAATCAATAAATGTAAATAGTCAGGTATCTGACGATGTATTTAAAGTAGGAAAATAAGGTTAATCTATAGGTTTATCAGGAGTGGGTGCTGAAGCATGAAATTTTTCTTGTATGATGGGCGTAATATTTTCCATCATTGAGATAATGTCCTCAAAATACTCACTCCTGAAAACCATACCTACATGGTAATCTTTTTTTAATGTCCAGACAATCTTTTCGTCACTGAAAATGGATATATCCGGATCTTTCATTTTTGCCAGCGAAACAATAAGACCTGCGAAGAAATTTTTCTTATCAGGCACTTTATAGGGCTTATTTTCAAAAACACAATGCTCAAGATTGGCCCATTCTTTCCACATATTTATTCCTGTGGCAGCTTCTAATAACTCTGTAATATGTGCCCCTCCAACCCGGGCGGAGGTTTCAAGAAAGTAGATTTTTCCATCCTTTTCTGCCTTAATAAATTCAGTATGACTTGCTCCATTTTGTAGATTGAAGCTATGTAGGAGTTGCCTGTTTAGACTTAAAATCTCTTTATTGTCAGTGGTATAATCGGGCAGAGTAATGGTTTTAAAGATACCTCCTTCATGAGCTACCTTTAAGGGTGTTTCTAAATACCTCGATGTTTTTTCAAAAACAATGTCGCCTTTATAAGATAATGAGTCACAGTGAAAAACACTTCCCGGTATAAATTTCTCTAAGAGATAATCAGTTCTATTTTCTCCCACATCTTGAAGAAATTGGGCTACTTCATTGAATGATGCTACTTTTTTTATACCTGTAGTTGATGCCTGACTTCGCGGCTTAATGATCCATGGACCCTCAACTTCTCTCATAAACTGATGAATAGCCAAGTCATTAAATAGTGGACAAAATGGAGGAATGGAAATTTCAAATTCCTTTGCAGCTATTCTCATGGCTAATTTATCCCTAAATAGTTGTGCCGTATGAACATTCATGCCCTTTATTTGAAAGGCAGACCTAAGAAAAGCTGCTTTTTCAACGTCAAAGTCGTCTAAAGCAACTAAAGCGTCAATTTTTTCCGTTTGTAATAACCAGCCAAACCCTTTTTTAAGTAAAGCCATGTTCTCGGGGGAATTATCCTCGGTGGGCAAATAATAGGTTTCGGTAATATGTTGCCATGGCCAATTTTCCTGCTTTCTACTTTCACAGGTTATTAGAAATACGCGATGACCTAAAATAGATTGTTGAATTAAAAATTCGGTCCCTTTAAAATAACTGCAAATACATAATATATTCATATTAAATAATTTATAAGATAAATTCCATGGATTGAAAAAATTCTTCTCCCCAGTAAGATTCATGATGCTCCCCTTGAGAATTAATTTTCAAAGTGATTTCATTTTCTTTGTTTAACGCCCTCAACCCATGGTACAAAGCCACAACTTGACCTACCATTTCGTTGCTCTCTCTTCCCCCACAATAAATATAAGTTTTTGTTTTTAATGAATCAGAAGAATTAGATTTTAACCAATCGAAAAGATTAGGAAGGAGCCATAAGGAAGGAGAAAAAATAAGGCCCTTTCCAAATACATCGGGAAATGCCAGGTGAGCATATAAACTTATCAAACCGCCCATTGAACTGCCTCCTATGATGGTATTCTGGGGGGTGCCTATCGTTCTGTAATTTTGATCAACGTAGGGAATAATATCATTTTTTAAAAAATCTATATATTCCTTACCATAAGCTTCCGCCCGATCGGGCACGTGAGGAGGGGTGTATTCTGCCAATCTATTCTCATGGGTATGATCGACGGCCAGAATGATAACCCTTTTATCTTTCTGAGCAGATAATCTGGCTACTTTTCTATCGATATGCCAATTGCCATAAGGTGATTTGTCTTGAAAAAGATTTTGCCCATCTTGTAAATAAACTATTGGGTATCTTTCCGTCGATGAATAATAATCCCAGGGTAAAAGTATAGATATTCTCCTCGTTTTAATCGGGTCAGGGACGTTGAATTTGGAGGACAGATCATGGATGATAGGGTAATACTTAGTGTGGTTTAAATCTTCATCTTTTAACCACTGATTTACGGTATCTTTAGGTTCAGGCATTCCCTTTGCCCATTTTCTGTTGGGCATATGTTTTCCAGAACTATTAAGTTCTACGGAATGCCAATCTCCCCGGGTGTATTTATAATCCAGGGTTTCATCGGGAATTAAAGTCAGGGGAATTTCAATATAATACTGGTTATCTAATACATTAATCATTTGATATCTTTCATCGGCGGGTTTCCAACCGTTGAAGTTACCCGTCAAATAAATATCACCTTTTTCATTGGAATCATCCATTAAGGAAATTTTCACGTAATTATTTTTTGTCATATTTTAAAAAGGACGTTTTTATCATTTAATTGTGGCGGTTTATCGAAAAATAAATAAAGCAATTTACTAAATTCCCTTAAATTGCAGTGTTTTTTGAATGGCTTTAATAATATATGAAATGATGGATAAATCATCAACCAACTTATTTGGTAATTTAGATGGCTTGGATGATAAAAGTTGTAAATCACTGACCGATGCATTGCTTCGAAATAATTTGAAGGGCTTTGATTATCTTGAGTTTAGAGCATCTCTTCGTGCATTGGCGAGTTTAAAGATGGAGTCTTCTCAGGTTTTTCAATCTGCCTTTGCCACAGCTTCCGTTATCGGTTTAACGAAGGAACATTTAGTTAGCTCCGCCGAACATTATAAATCTGTTTTGCAAAAGGAGAAAAATTCATTCGATATTGCGCTGCAAAATCAGGTGAACCAACATGTTGTGGCGAGAAACAATGAAATACTGGCGCTGGATCAACAAATAACTTTGTTTAAACAGCAAATAGCAGAGCTTGAATCTAAAATCATCAAGAATGAAGCCTTGATAAAATCTAAAAATGAACAGATTATTGAATCTGATTCGAAAATTAATACTACAAAACAAAATTTTGAAGTTACCTTGCATGCTATCAATAGTGAAATAGATCGTGATATCGATGCAATTAACCTTTATCTGTAAATTCTTAAATTATGGCTGATATATCTCAATTTAATAGTGGAAATATGAAACCCAAGTCCTTTTGGTCAAGACCAGAAGGGATTGCTGGCCTTGTTTTTCTGATGACTATCGTCGGAGGCGTTGGTTTCTTGATTTTTTCAAATATTGCCTTTCTTTTAGCATTGGCTCAAAATGTGTTTTATTTGACTTTAATGATTATCGCTATTGGAGCGTTAGTTTACATGGTGGCTGATCCTCGTATGAGAACGCTCGTATGGTATATGTATAAAAGTTTAATGCGTACCATTACCGGCGCTTTTGTTACCATTGATCCCGTGGGTATTTTAAAAAATTATGTGGAGGATCTGGAGAAAAATTTAGGTAAAATGCGCACCCAAATTGGCTTGTTACGCGGTCAAATAAGGAAACTTCACACTGTTTATGAAGAGAATGAAAAAGAGGTGAATGCCAGTATGAAACTGGCGCAGGCTGCCAGGGATGCTGGAAATGAAAATCAAATGTTGCTCAGTTCCAGAAAAGCAGCCAGATTGAAGGAAAGCAATGAAAAATATACCGTTCTCCTTCAGAAAATGGAGATTCTTTATCGTATTTTAACAAAAATGCATGATAATTCTGAAGTGCTTTTGGAGGATACAAGAGATCAGGTGAAATTAAAAGAACAAGAGAGAAAGGCAATTCGTACCTCTCACTCTGCTATGAAATCAGCAATGAGTATTATTAGTGGAGATCCCGATAAAAGAGCTATGTTCGATATGGCCATGGAAACCATTGCCGATGATGTGGCCAATAAGGTAGGCGAAATGGAGCGTTTTATGGAAATGTCTTCCAATTTTATGGATTCAGTGGATCTTCAGAATGGTGTTTTTGAAGAGCAAGGCTTAAAAATGCTGGAAGAATGGGAGAAAAAATCGTCATTGATGTTACTCGATGGCTCTTCCTCTTCTTTATCCTCTCCATCCATGCTTGACTTAAATCAGAAGGGTTTTTCAAAAAATGAAACACCAAAAATTTCTGGTTCCTCTTCGTATGATAATCTCTTTAACAGCTAATTTCATGAAAAACACTGTTTTAACATCTATATTCTTGACCATAATTTCAATTTTCAATCTGTCAGGTCAAGATAATAAAAAGGGTATGGATTGGGCCAACCTAGCAAGATATAAAGAGGCGAATAATGCTTTATTAAAAGAGAAGCCATCGTCTAATACTGTCGTCCTGATGGGAAATTCCATTACCGAAGGTTGGGTAAGGGAGCGACCCGATTTTTTTAAAGCGAATACCAATCTGGTGGGTAGGGGTATAAGTGGACAAACTACACCTCAGATGTTGTTGAGGTTTAAGCAAGATGTTGTTCATCTAAAGCCAAAATTAGTGGTGTTGCTCTGTGGGATTAATGATATAGCTCAAAATACAGGCCCAATTTCTCAATCTGAAATAATGGATAATATTATTTCTATGTGTGAACTGGCTGTTGCCAATAAAATCGGGGTGATTTTAAGTTCTGTCCTCCCCGCCAGTGATTTTCCCTGGCGTCCAGGAATGAATCCCGGCCCAAAGGTGGTTAGTTTAAATGAAGACATTAAAAAGTACGCTAAATTAAAGGGACATGTCTATCTGGACTATTATTCTGCCATGGAAGACGGTAATCTGGGACTTAAACCGGGTTTGAGTACTGATAAAGTTCATCCAACGCCCGCAGGTTACGCTATCATGGAACCTTTATTATTGGCAGCGATTCAAAAAGGGCTCAAGAAACTATAAAGTCTTAATTTTTCTGGCCTTTTCCTGTACCTCTTCATTTAATTTGTTTTTATAGGCAATAAGCCTGTTCTGAAGGTCGCTATCGCTGGTGCTCAATATTTGAAGTGCCAGAATACCAGCATTTTTTGCTCCGTTTAGTGCTACTGTAGCCACGGGGACACCACCTGGCATTTGTAAAATAGACAGGATTGAATCCCAACCATCAATAGAATTAGTTGATTTTATGGGAACGCCAATAACAGGTAAAGGGGAAATTGCCGCTACCATACCCGGTAAATGTGCTGCACCTCCTGCTCCTGCTATAATTACTTTTATCCCTCTTACATGGGCGTTTTTTGCAAAAGAATATAATTTTTCAGGTGTTCTGTGCGCAGAAACAATATCAACCTCATAAGCAATGTTAAATGATTTGATGATGTGGACCGCTTCTTCCATTATCTTCATATCGGAATCGGAACCCATTATTATGCTTACTAATATGCCTTCTTCTTTCATTTGTTTTTTTTCGTAAAACTACTATTTTATGTATCGATTCATACTTCTTTTTGGTCTGTCGCTTATTTTTTTTTCGATGAATGCGCAGGAAAATCCTGAAATAAAGCTTAATTGGTTCAAGTTTAAGTCAGATAAGGGCAAATTTGTTGTCACCGTACCTGGGGAACTTCGCGAAAAAATAGATAGTTCCAATACCCCTTTAGGTCCTCTTGTTATGCATACTTTTTATTTTCAGCCCTCAGCTAATAGTGGACATTCAAACTTTATGTACATGGTTCAGTATTGCGATTATCCAGAAGGGGCACTCGATGTCAAAGATGAATCTTTTGTCAGTGATTTTTTTGAGTCAACCCGGAATGAAGCCGCTTTTAGCATAAATGGAAAGGTTATTTATTTCTCGCCTATCAAGTTAAATACTTTACCAGGTCAGTTTTGGAGAATACATTATAAAAATGATACGGCGGTCATTAAGACAAAAGCCTATTTAATGAAAAACAGGTATTTTGCTGTCCAAACCATCACCTTCAAATCATTAGCTTCAAATATGGATACAGATAAATTTTTCGATTCCTTCCAAATACTTGAAAATTAGATACCTTGAATTATCTTTGGTATTCATAAATCTGTCATGGAAAAAATTGCTGTATTTCCAGGGTCATTTGATCCTATCACTGTTGGGCATGTTGATATTGTCATGAGGGCTTTGCCATTTTTCGATAAGATTATCGT
>Ga0315902_10001560_pt1 | contig 36771 bp, 31 predicted proteins | sample LakEriMetagenome_9_FD_203523 | JGI IMG/M metagenome (GOLD analysis project Ga0315902, IMG submission 203523) | Freshwater fungal communities from buoy surface, Lake Erie, Ohio, United States - Buoy 12 MA117 | ecosystem: Environmental > Aquatic > Freshwater > Lake > Lake biofilm | place: USA... | reverse complement strand
ACGAAAGACCGCATCAGACACACGATTATAAAACACCAAGAGAATTATTTTTTGACCAACAAAATGTTGCATGAAAATACACCTTAACTTTAATCAAAATCCTGCCCTAATATTGGGGAGCATTACAAAAATATTACAACGTTGGTTTCAGTTTTAGCGAAGGTGGTTTTGTTTCGCAAAGTCCTTCATCAACAAATCTTTTTTACTTAATGTATAGTTTTACTAAAAGTATCTTCAAAAATGAACCTTGGCCAGTAGCGAATAACTATGTTAAACCACACCCCAAAAGTTATTTGACAAATGCTTTTTCACAACTGAAAACACCAATATTTTATATCGACTTTGAAGATATTTCAAATAATAAAAACATAAAAGACTTTGTAAATAAAGATTATGAGCATTATGAAGCTGGAGCAGTTTACATCAATGAAAAATCTGCACTATGGTCAACCAATCTCCATGAATATTTTGATGCCATAATTTACGTGGACAAAACAAAACCAGCAGAAAATTTCAATTTGGGTAAAATTGCTAAATAGATAAACAGCCACTAACAGCGGCTAGCCAAAATTTGGGTATGACGGTAGACGGTAGGTTGGAGATTTTGGTTTCTTTGTAACTTCGTGGTTAAGTGAAGGATCTCGTTCACCAATCCCAAACTTCGGCTAAGCCGCGCAACGTTATAATCAACCTACAAAATACGTTTAGTCATGAGGAAAATATTAATTATTTATTTATTAGTCGCCAATTTTGGTATGAATGCCCAAATTCCAACAGACAGTTTAAAAGGTCATTATAAATTCAATGGAACGTTAACTGATTATTCAGGAAATGGAAATGATATAATAGTTGGTTCAGGAGCTTATGTGAACGACCGTTTTGGCAATCCTAACAGTGCACTTTATTTTGATGGTATTTCTGATTCTTTATCCATTCCGATTTCTGAATTTTCACCAATAATTGGAGATTTCACAATAAGCTTTTGGTACAAAACTAATTCGCCTGACATTATTAATTTGTTTTCCTCCAAACAATCACCCAACGATACAATTGACAATTTTGAGGTTCAATTAAACAGTCATAACAGCTTTTATCTTCAGTATTTGACCCAATCGTTTTTTTCCACTTTTGTTTATTGGAATGGCACTGGAATAACTTCAAACGCAATAGCTGAAGGCACACCTGGTGGGTTTACAAAAGGTGAATGGTGTCATTTTGCCATCACACGTGAGGCTGATACATTTAAAATATATAGAAACCATGTACTGCATTACTTAAGTCTAAACAATCTTTTTTCAGGAACAATTGGTGATGCTGTCGATTTAGTTTTTAGTGCCTCTCCTCATCTCTTTAAAGGAACCATTGATGATTTGCGTTTGTACAATCGCAATCTGGACCAAAGTGAAATAGATTTATTGTGGTTTGAAAACAAACCATTTTCATTTACAACAGTTAAGTCAACTGATGCATATGTACAAGGATCAAACGTGTTGGTTTATTGGGAATACGATACAACACAAGTGAGTGATTCTATTTTGGTTGAATATCAACTTAATGGCGGGCCATGGCTTCCTTCTGAGCATTCGAATTTGGCATATGAAAGTTATACTTATGTAAATATGACTTATCCTGTTGGCACAACCATAAATGTTCGCGTTTCTGATTTTACAAATACATCACTTACAGAATCATCAGGGGCATTTACGGTAAGTGAATATGATTGGGTTGAAGTGGCAAGCACATTACCATTTAACGCGAAAGATGGGTCGGGTCTTTTAAGTTTTCAAGACAAATTATGGCTTTTGGGTGGTTGGGACCCTCCTTATCACCCGCCTATGAATACGCACAGCGAGGTTTGGAATTCGGTTGATGGTGAAAATTGGACTTTTGTTAATTCAGCTCCCTGGCCGGCAAGACATTGTGCCGCATGGCTTACCTCCGATAGTGCCATGTGGGTTATTGGAGGCGATCCGCAGTCTGGTTGTTTAACCGATGTGTGGAAAAGTAACGATGGAATTAATTGGACACAAACAAATAGTGCTATTCCGGGATTCGCAATTAGGAATAATCCAAATTATGCATTTGTTAACCACGAACTACTTATTTATGGTGGGGAGCAGTGTAGTGGTCCTCCACTAAACGATGTTTGGAGCAGCTCAGACGGAATTTCATGGACTCAACTACCCAATGCGCCATGGTCAGGAAGAGGAATGCAAGTAAGCAGTTGTGTTGATGGAAGCGGACAAATGTGGATGTTAGGTGGTTCTAATGAAGGTACTCGAAGGTCCTACAACGAAGTGTGGAAAAGCGCTAATGGAATAAATTGGACGCTGGTAAATGAATCTGCCCCATGGAGCGGCAGATATTGGCATACGGTTGCCTGGTTTGATAATAAAATGTGGTTAATGGGCGGCTTGGCAACAGCAATTGAAATGAATGATGTGTGGTATTCAGAAGATGGAATTACATGGAGAGAATTAAAAAGCACTACGGGTAATTGGCCTGCGGGATCAAGGCACGCTCAATCAACAACAGTATTCGACAATGCGTTATGGTATATGAGCGGTATTTCCACAAACAATGCTTGGAAAATAATAAATACGACCAGCTCTTTGGGCGCTGAAACAATTCAAGAGAATAAATCCGAGATCACCGTATTTCCTATTCCAGCGAATGACAATTTGATAGTCTCTTTTCCTTGTGATGCAAATCGATTTAATAGTATTCAAATCTTCAATGTAATGGGTGAATTAATTAAGAATATTGATATTAAGTCATCGGAAACAACATGCATATTAACAACGGATATTTCAGAGTTTTCAACCGGAATCTATTTTGTCAATATCAATGGTATATTAAATCAAACGGTAAAATTTATTAAACAATAACTTGAATAAGAAGAAGGCAGCTTATAATAGCAGTTTCAAGAAATTGTCAGTTTTATGGTTAAATAAAGCTTCGTGCTGCATTTTAGTTTTAAACAAAAGGAATGATTACAACGAACAGATTTTTGAACACAAATTTGAGCACTTACTACACAATGATGCTGCGTTAATTTTTAAAAGTATTAACTTAGATGGTGAAAAAGTCAGAGAAAATAAGCTATTAAATAAATAGTCAATGAAAGCATTCAACGTTCAAATTATTGAAACCATTGTAATAGTAGTCTGCTATATCCTTTTGTATCTCACATTTAAGATAGTAATCAATAATTTTCTAAAAAGAACTCGTTTAGAAAGGAGCAGGAGAAAAATGGCAATTAGAGCCGTTCAGTTGTTTACGACAATAACTGCAATCATATTACTTACAGGAGTTTGGGGATTCAAACAAAATGAAATTGCATTTTTTGCAAGTACGATCTTGACAGCTTTGGGTATCGCATTTTTTGCTCAATGGTCTTTGCTTTCAAATATCACTTCGAGCATTTTGATTTTCTTTAATCATCCGATTAAATTGGGAGATCGTGTAAAAGTATTGCATAAAGACTACAATTATGAAGGAGAAGTAACAGAAATGAACTACTTCTTTGTTCATCTTAAAACAGACAATAATGAACTAATTACAATCCCTAATTCCCATTTTTTCGGAAATTCATTTTCTGTTACTGAATCTAAGAAAAACTCAAAGAGCCTATAAAATGAGGTTGATATTTCTGACAACAATTACCTTGTTTTCTATAATCAATAACGTATCTGCACAATCTTTTGACTTTGGTAGCTGGAATATTTTGAATGTTAAATATAATACCAGCGAAAAATGGAGTTTTTTTGGAGAAGCACAATTACGTTCATTGAAATTTTACAATCACTTTCATTATTACGAATACAAAGGCGGTGCTAACTACAAAGTTCATAAAAATGTAAAGCTGACTTTGGGTGCTGGTAGTTACCAAACTTACAAAGAAGGCGGAGATTTTATTACGCCAAAAAACAATGATGAATTTAGAATTTGGCCTCAGATAATTCTTTTTCAATCAATTGGTCAACTGAAAATAGAACAACGGTATCGAGCAGAATTTAGATTTACAAGCAATGGTTACCGCAACCGCTTTCGCTATAGGATTGGTGTTTCTTATCCATTTGGAAGGGAACGAAATGACTACAAACTTTTTCAAGTCAGTGCAAGTAATGAACTATTTTTCACAGACAAAGAACCTTATTTTGAACGAAACAGAGTGTTACTTGCGTTCAACTACAAACCATCAAAAGCAACAACATTACAAATAGGTTATTTACATCAATTCGACTACAAAATAAATGATGAAACTGGTCGTGACTTTTTACAAATAGGTTACTTTATAGAATTGTTTCGAAAGAAATCCCAAAACGTATCTATTGACACCGACATCAAAGACAATTAATTGAAATAAATGACAAGCTCTTCGTTTAACAACAAAATATCAATTCTGATTTTAAAGAACAAAATGATTTTGTAAAAAACATTAGCGACAAATTGAATAACAACCACAACCATTCTATAAATGCCGACGGGCGTCTTTTAGCTCCCTGATTTGAACTTATTAAACATTTTGAACGCTCTTTAAACCCTTTACGCCTGTTCCGCGGCGAACAAAAATTTATTGGGAGATACTAAATTCGTTTTCACAGCATACATGACAATACCTGCAGTGTTTTTAACTCCCAATTTTGACATTATGTTTTTACGGTGGGTATTTACGGTATGGTTGCTCAAAAATAATTGTTCAGCAATCTGAGCGTTCGTCAAACCTTCTGCAATTAAAACGATAATCTCATTTTCTCTTTCTGACAGAACCACTGGTTCACAGGAGAAGGATTCAAAATCGATGTCGTTCACATCAATACAAGCGCGCTGAATGGTCTCTAAGATTTGTCCACAAAAGAACTTATTACCTCTCCACGTTTCTTCTACCGCATTGATTATTTCAGCAAGATCGCAATCTTTTTTGACATAGCTTTTCACGCCTGAACGCAGCGCATCGACAAGTGTTTGTGCTGATTGCTCAGGAGTGATTGCAACAAAACGTATTTCCTTGTTTTTTAACAAGGCTTTTGGGATAACGTCTATGTCAAATCCAAAGGCCGTATAATCAATTAAAACAATAGATGACTCAAAGTTCTTGATTAACTCCAATAGTTCTTTGTTATCACGTGCCTCACCCACAATTTGAAATCCACCGTGAGAATTCAGTATTGTGCGAAGCCCAACCCTTACAAGATCATTGCTATCTGCTAAAATGATGTTCACCTTATTTAGAATAATTTTAAACAAAGATAAAAAAATCCAAAGTTTCAATGCTTCTTAAACGCTCAGATTTTTCAACTTATTCCTTTTTAAAAACAAAAAAGCCCAGAAAATCCGGGCTAATCTTACTTACTAATGCTTACTTATCGCGTAAATAGCATTTCACGGAATTTAGGCATTGGCCAAAGTTCATCATCTATCAACATTTCTAATTTATCCGCATGGTAACGAATTTCATCAAAATGGATCCTCACCTTGTCGCAATAAGCGAATGCCTTATCTTCAGCATGAACAAGTTTATTTGCAGCCTTACGCTCCATCAACATTGCATCCGCAGTAGCTTTCATCTTATTCAAGTGAATAGAAATTCGCTGAATCAATTCGATTTGAATATTTGCCGCTTCTTTTCCAGCCTTGCTACCTAACACATCTATCAAACCTTGAACGTTTTTGATTAGTGTATTTTGGTATTCAACAACTGCTGGAATAATCATCGAATTCACAACATCACCCATAATACGCGCTTCGATCTGCAATTTCAAAATATAGTTTTCAAACTCAATTTCTTTTCTTGCTTCCAACTCACGTGGCGTCAAAACATTCATGTCATCAAACAACTTCACAACCTTTTTATCGCCCCACACTTGAAGCGCTCTTGGTGTATCTTTCAAGTTATTCAACCCGCGTTTTTCAGCATCCTTCACCCACTCTTCACCGTATCCGTTTCCTTCAAAACGAATCTTTTTTGATTCTTTTATCAATTTTTGAAGCTCTTTGAGAATTGCTTCATCTTTCGCTTCTCCTTTTGTAATGCGATCGTCAACTGATTTCTTGAAATCTTTCAATTGCTTCGCCATAATTGTATTCAACACAATCATAGCTGACGCACAATTCGCAGAAGATCCAACAGCTCTGAATTCAAACTTATTTCCAGTAAATGCAAATGGTGACGTTCTATTTCTATCGGTATTGTCCAACATGATTTGTGGAATCTTACCGATGTTCAATTTTAATTCTGTTTTGTCTTCTGGCGTCATTTTTCCTGCCTTCACATTCTTTTCGATGTCATCCAATAATCCAGACAATTGTGAACCGATAAATGCAGAAATAATTGCCGGTGGTGCTTCATTTGCACCTAAACGGTGATCATTACCCGCAGAAGCGATGCATGCACGCAATACATCATCATAGTCATGAATTGCTTTGATCGTATTTACAAAGAAAGTAAGGAACTGTAGATTAGATTTAGGATTTTTACCAGGAGCCAATAGGTTTACACCTGTATTCGTGCTCAACGACCAGTTGTTGTGTTTTCCTGATCCATTAACACCAGAGAAAGGCTTTTCATGCAACAAAACGCGGAAATCATGCTTACGAGCAATCTTTTCCATTAAATCCATCAACAACAAGTTATGGTCATTTGCCAAATTACATTCCTCAAAGATTGGGGCACATTCAAACTGATTTGGTGCAACCTCATTGTGACGCGTAGTAACTGGAATCCCCAATTTAAGTGATTCTGTTTCAAACTCACGCATGAATGCATTCACTCTTTCTGGAATTGATCCAAAGTAGTGGTCTTCCAATTGCTGACCTTTTGCTGGAGCATGTCCGAAGAGCGCGCGACCTGTCATCATCAAATCTGGACGTGCATTAAACAGCGCTTGATCAATCAAAAAGTATTCTTGCTCCCAACCAAGTGTCGCATTAACTTTCGTTACATTTTTATCAAAATATTGGCACACCTCAACAGCAGCTTGATCAACCACATGCAATGCTTTCAAAAGCGGCATTTTATAATCCAAAGATTCACCTGTATACGAAATGAAAATCGTTGGAATGCACAATGTTTTACCAATAACAAAAGCAGGAGAAGATGGATCCCATGCTGTGTAACCGCGTGCTTCAAAAGTATTACGAATTCCACCATTTGGAAACGAAGAAGCATCTGGCTCTTGCTGAACCAACAAGTCTCCATCAAAACGCTCTATTGCCTTACCTGGACCAACCGGCTTGAAGAATGCATCGTGTTTTTCTGCTGTACTGCCAGTTAATGGTTGAAACCAGTGCGTATAATGTGTTGCACCTTTCGTCAGCGCCCAATCTTTCATTGCTGAAGCAACTTGATCCGCCATTTTGCGATCCAAACGCGTACCATTCTGAATGGATTCCATCATTGACTTGAATGCATCAGATGGAAGGTATTCACGCATAACTTCTGAATGAAATACATTTTGGCCGTACAATTCAGAAATTTTACCGTCAAAATCAATGTGTTTTGGAGTACGATTCAATACATCCTGATACGCTTTTTGTCTAATGGTCGCCATAACTTTTAAAATTTTCAACAAAATTACATCATTTTAGGGGTGTCAACCAAAATTTTCATATTATTTTTCAACAGACCCCCTCTAAAAAGATAGCTTACTTCATTTTTTTTGAATTTTTATAGACTTCAACCCTAAAAACAATAGGAAAATTTAAACAAACAAAAAAAGACACCCTTACGAGTGTCTCTTCCGTTGCTACAGAATTTATTTACTACATGGTAGCTGCCCTTCATTCTCTAGCAACTTGCTTTCAATTCGGACGTCCACTTTTTGGGATGATGGACAACTTAAACTGAAAACTGCTTCTAAACCTAAACTAATCTACTACTATAACCATTAAACTTGAAACGAAGATAGGTCAGCAATGCAATCACAGACAACTTTGTTCAACGAACGTGCTGTTTGAATCAATGAAATGCTAAAAAATTCAGTTTTGAATATTAATTTGCGTTTTCGGAGAGATCGAAAATCAATTCTGAATAATTATCGTCAGAAAAATAAGTATTTGCAATTTCCATCAGTTCACTTTCTGTTAACTTATCAATACCTTGATAAATTTCCTGAATAGTATCAATCTGGTTGAACAAGAGTAGCGACTTACCCAAGCCAAGCATCAAGCCTGAATTACTATCCATGCCCAAAGCGAGGTGACCTTTCAATTGTTCTTTCGCTCTATTTAATTGCAAAACGCCTAATTTCTTTGTGCGCAATAATTTGAGTTCCTTTCGAATGAGCGACAACGATTTATCAATGTATTTTGGATCAGTACCTAAATAGACGCTCCAAAATCCAGTATCCACATAAGGTGTATAATTAGCTTCTACATTGTATGAATAGCCATATTTTTCACGAATAGAAAGTGTCAATCGAGAATTCAATGCCGGTCCGCCTAATATATTGGTCAACAAAGTCATGCCTCGACGTGCTTCCTCCTTATAACTTGGCGCTAGGCCACCTACAATTGCATGCACTTGATAATTGGCTTCTTTAGATCGAATACGAAAGGTTTTACGCGGTTCAAACTTTTCAATAACAGGCACGTGATTTCCCTGAGGACAACTTTTAAAATCCTCCTCAAGAATTTTCTCCAATTTACCTTTCGACAAATCGCCAACAAATGAAATAACCATGTTGTCCGACGTAAAGAATCGTTTCACATAATCCATCAAATGTTCACGCTGAAAGCCCTGCACACGCTCCTTTGTACCTAAAATATTATTACCTAAAGTATGCCCTTCAAAAATATAGGCTTCAAAATCATCGAAAATCTTATCGGAAGGACTGTCCAAGTAAGAATTGATCTCATCGAGAATGATTTCTTTTTCCTTGTTAATTTCTTTTATCGGAAAATTAGAATTTAAAATAATATCTGCTAAAAGCTCTGAAGCACGCTCGATATGCTCTTTTGTGAATGAGGCATAAACACATATCTCTTCTTTTGCTGTGTATGCATTTAACTCACCTCCTACAGAATCTAAGCGCGATAAAATGTGAAATGCTTTTCTTTTGTTGGTTCCTTTAAAAATAGAATGTTCTAAAAAGTGCGCCAATCCATCCTCTCCCTGCTTTTCAAATCGTGAGCCCGCAAGAACAGTCACACCCAAATGTGCTACTTGAGCTGGTGTATGAAGATAAACCACACGCAAACCATTGGAAAGCTGAAAAAGTTGGGGTTGAATTTCGTACATCATCAAGGATTCTTTCTGTACACCTTCCATTCGTTGCCATACCACTCAAAGATAATTCGATCATGCAAACGTGACGGTCTACCCTGCCAGAATTCAATTAGTACAGGTGTTAATTCGTATCCACCCCAATGCGGTGGACGAGGAACTTCTCCCGGAAATTTTTTGGCATATTGCTCCACTTTTTTCTCTAGATCGGAGCGATCATTCATAAACTCGGATTGGCTTGATGCCCATGCACCAATTTGACTGCCACGTGGACGTGATTTGAAATAATCATCACTTACCGTTTCTGACACTTTTTCAACCATGCCCTCTATGCGCACTTGTCGCTGCAAACCAGGCCAGAAAAACAACATTCCAGCTTTGGGATTAGAAGCTAGCTCCTTCCCTTTTTGACTGCGATAATTTGTATAAAAAACAAACTTCTTATTGAGCAATTCTTTTAAATAGAGAATTCGCGAACTGGGAAAATTATTCAAGCCTGCAGTCGATAAAACAAAAGCATTCGGCTCAGGTTGAGAAATAAAAGCATCCGAATACCATTTTGTAAACAGATCAAATGGTTCATTTCCGAAATAACCCTCTAAATTTCCTTTATCGAATTCGCGGTGGTCATTTCGCATTTGCTCAATAAAATCCTCCATTCTATTTATTCGTCCGTGTAATCATCTTCTAACTCACTGTCATCCTCCTCGACTTCCTCAACATCCTCATCTTCGAAATCAGAACCTGGTGCTGAAAAGACTCTGCCTTTTGGTTTTTGTTCTTCCTCAAATTCAGGCAATGACTTCCTCTCAATTTCTTTGTCCAAATTTTCTGTATATGGGAAGATTTCAACAATAGGAGAAACAATAATCGAAGGGATCTGAAAATCAACCATCAACGTTGAAAGACTTTCTTTGATACGATCATAAGCATCTTTCACTGAATGTGCTGAAACCAGAAAGTTCTGAGAAACTTTTTTCTTTTTCTCTTCTCCATCACCTTCTGCATCGTACGATATTTTAACCTTGTACCAAACATCTGCATCTTCATATGCAAAAATGTCATGCAATTCAGTACGTGCAATTCCAACAACATTAAACTCACCTCGAATGATTGAACCTAATTCTTCGTAGATTCTTGCCTCCGCATCTGTGAACGTCATTGCTGCCAAAAGATAAGGCTCTGAAACACGCTTAAACGTACCGTTTTCAAGTTGCTTCGTATATTTTACTTTTACAGTAAACCAGTTATTCATTGTGTTGTTTGTTAAAATTGGGAGGACGAAGTTAGCAAAAATTGAGGCTCAAAAAATTGTTAATTAAAATCCAACTGATAAATTATTTTAGCGCTTATTCGAAATTGGAAAATGCTAATTTAGTGACTACTTTTTCCAAGTTCAAAAAATTATTATGGATAGAAGACGATTTATTGAAAGCACCTTTTTATATAGTATCGGAGCACTCACCTTTCCCTCTTTCTTGATGAATTCATGCAGAAAGGAAATTCTATTTGAGGAAATCAACTTTAACGGCAAAGTAATTATAATTGGTGCAGGTGCAGCTGGTCTTTATGCTGGCTATGTTTTAAAGAAAAATAATATTGATTTTGAAATTTTGGAGGCAAATGCAAATTACGGCGGTCGCCTTGGCAAGGTTACTGGATTCTGCGATTTCCCCATTGATAGCGGCGCCCAATGGCTTCATGGCAAAAACAATGTAATTGCTGATTTTATGGCCGCTACAAATACAAAAATCACGTTGGACGATACAGAAATGATGTATTGGTTCAAAGGGCAATTGGTCAGTACCTTAGACAAAGACCCGGATATTTTTGACAAAGATGATTTGCCCGACGTGAGTTTTAAGCAATTTGCTCATGATTCCGGATTTTCTTCAGATTACGATTACATCATTGAAAATATTGCAGGCGATCAAGGTGCTTCAGCAAACGACTTATCAGTATTTTGGAATCATGAAGAAGAACTGAATTGGTCTTCCGGAGATGACGATTACAAATTTGAAGCAACCTTCTTTGACTTTTTTGAAAAGCACATCGTAAATGAAATAAAGGATCATATATATGTGAATTCAATTGTCACTGAAATTAATTATGCAAGCGAAAAAATTCTAATTAAAACCATTGATGGTTCAACAAAAACTTGCGACAAAGTCATCCTTACAATTCCAATCACGCAGTACAAGAAAAATGCCATCACCTTCATTCCAGCATTGCCGGATCAAAAAGTGAAGGCCTTGAACAAAATCGGGATGGGACCGGGCATGAAGGTTTTTTTAAAATTCAACCAGGCATTTTACCATGACAACATTGTTGGAGGTTCTGTTTGTGCGGCTTATGCAAATGAGAAAATCGGTAAGTTGGGGCAAGACAATGTGCTTTTAGCTTTTGTAATGGGGGAACAGGCGAAAAACCTTGATTCATTGGGCAGTGATGCAGCCATAATCAGCGCATTAATAAGTGAACTAGACTTGATGTACAATGGAATAGCAACCGCGAGTTTTATTTCTGGTCATGTAGAAAACTGGTCTGCTCATCCTTATATTGAAGGGGCGTATTCGTACAGCACTGTTAATATGGGAAATGCCAGAGAGGTAGCATCAGAACCCATCGACAGTAAATTATTTTTTGCTGGCGAAGCAATGAACTTAAACGGACACCATCAAACAGTTTTTGGTGCTGCTGAAACAGGTTACAGGGAAGTGATCAACATTTTAAAAACCTAGTATGAAAAAGTTCTTATTTATTTGTTTTACGACCATCTGTTTAAGCACCTATTCACAATCCTGGAAAATTTATGTTGGGATGAATGATGTATACTGTCCGCGTTGGGACCAAGCCATACAAACTTACAACTTCACAAGACCCTGGCTTACCGAAAAACAACCTCTCATACAATTCGGGGCATATTCAAAAATTGAATACGTCTTCAATAGTCAAAGTGACAGGCCATGGAAAAAATCCCTTTATTTAAATTATTCTTTTAATTCAAGCGTCGCTGAAAACACGAACTTCATTAACCGCTTAACATTTCAGACTGTAACACCTGGTATTGGTTTTACACATGCATTATCAAAAAAAGTAAACCAACTGAATTTTACCCTCTGTGCTGGATTAGTATTAATTGGTATGAAAAGAACCATCAATGACACAGCCATTGTTTTAGAAAACGAATGGTCAACATCATTTGGAATTGGAGTTCAGACTGAAACGATAGTTAAATATGATTTTCTTGTGGCAAAAAAAGTGATTTCACCCTTTTTAAATTTTGGCTTCACTCCTTACCTCTTTCAGCCTGATGCAGAAGTTATGTTAAACGAAACAAAAGGTTTTATAAGTAAACCAAATTATATACTTGTGAATGCAAGTGTCGGCGTTGTTCTTGGCTTTTAATTTAAGCCTGAAATTTTCTACCGTTTTTGAAAACGATAAATGTTCGATTGAACAACTTAACCAGGACGACATTGCCATATATTTCATATTCAGCGTCCGCTTGATTCGAAATCTCAGTTACCTTGCCATCAATCAAAGCGCTCACTCCACCGAGGATATTTCGAAAGGCAAACACATTGTTTTTCATTAAATAGTCTTTGGGCATGAAATTGCTCGTCTGTATCTTTTTTCCATTTTGAAAAGCATATACAAACGAATTCTCACCCCAAACAACCAAATCATCCTGCACTTCCCAAAAAGAAGCTGAGAAATTACTGAGAATTTGATTTTCGCCATTTTTATACATTTTCAAATTACTATTCAAATCTTCATAAACGATAAATCCTCGACCTGCCTTGTATTTCTTCATGTAAAACTGCTCTACATCCAAAAATTGACCATTCTCAAAAACGGCAAATGTTCTGGTGGTTGGATCATTGAAACAAACAATATCTGTTCCCGCCTGAAAATCAATCGTATTGTTCCAAATTCCAAGATCATAGATTTGTCCGCGCCAAAAAACTTTATAAAAATTTCCATTGTCCTTGAACGCAAGAATATTATCACCAATGACTTCAGGCATATACATCTCTCCTGTCAGTCGATAAAGTTCAAAGGTCTGTTTGTTCCAATAAACATTCACCGTATTGAAACGCGTGTCCTCGTATACAATTATACTATCCTTCACTACATAATCTTTAGCGAAGTAGGTCAATGTTTTTAATTTTCCTTCATCCCAAATGTTAAGCGTGGGACCAATGTTATAGGCCATTAAATGATCTGAAACCTGGTATTGAACATTCATGTTCGAAATATCCTTTCGCTCCGCACCGTCATACACCCTCAGGTTTCCCCTCGTGTCAATGTATGCCACTAGATCATCTCCTGCCTTGTATTCTTTGATAGGTTGAAATTCAAGTTGACGAAAATTATCATTCTCAAAAGTTCTGAAATAGTAATTAAAGTCAATAAACGGAACGACTTTTTGCGCCTGCACTTGCAGAAGAAAACAAAACGAAAGAAGAAAACTTATTTTATTCACAGTGACAAAGCTAGACAATTTTCAAGCCAAAAAAGCATATCTTCTTAATTGCAAATTCAACTCTTGTCCGTCATGGCAACCTTTTGAAACAAAATCTTACCGAATATCAACTTCCAAATTGATATTAAAAAAAACTGAGTTTCTTTGTACTGGTAAAATTTAATTTTTTCAATGAAGAAAATCATCCTATCGGGAGTTTTAATGGCCACAGCGCTTAGCTCCCAAGCTCAAAAGAAAATTGAGTATGTGGAATACGATCTTCCGAATGGATTGCATGTCATTTTGCATGAAGAACACGCAACTCCGATCGTAGCCGTTTCCATCTTGTATCATGTTGGATCAAAAAATGAAAATCCACAAAAAACCGGATTTGCTCACTTCTTTGAGCATTTGCTCTTCGAAGGATCCACAAATATCGGTCGCGGTGAATACAGCGAACTGGTTGAAAAAAATGGAGGTACGTTGAACGCGAACACCTCGCAAGACAGAACGTATTATTATGAAATTCTTCCATCCAATCAATTGGAATTAGGATTGTGGTTAGAAAGTGAGCGTTTGTTGCATGCAAAAGTTGACAACACAGGAATTGAAACTCAGAGAAGTGTTGTAAAAGAAGAAAAACGTCAGCGCGTTGACAACCAACCATATGCATCCTTCCTTACTGAAATGTTCAGCCGAATGTTTACAGTTCACCCATACAACTGGGTGCCAATTGGAAGCATGGAGCACCTTGACGCTGCGCAAGAGGAAGATTATGTAAATTTCTACAAGACATTCTATGTTCCAAGTAATGCTACGCTGTCAATCGCTGGTGATCTAAACATCGAGCAGACGAAGAAATGGATTGACAAATACTTTGCTTCCATCCCTAAAGGCCAGGCAATCAACCTATTTAGAGACTTTGAAAACCTGAGCGATGCTGATTTTGAAAAGCGTTACGGTATGCCGAAGTCGAAATTTGATGCAAAGGACTTCTTCAATTCAAAGGATCCTGGAGCAAAAAGACTCATCACATCTTTGACCGCAAAAGCAATCGACATTCCTCGTCCAACAAAAGACACTGAGAAATTAACTGCCGTTAAGAAAGATGTGGTTTATGATAATATCCAATTACCAGCATTGTTTATGGGATACAAATTTCCTTCTCAAACTGATGCTGATATCTATGCGCTTGAAATGATGAACGAGGTTTTATCTGGTGGTTCAAGTTCTCGAATCAATAAAACGATTGTTGAGAAGAAACAAATGGCAACGTTTGCTTTTTCTTTCAATTACGGATTGGAAGATGCAGGTGTTGGAATTTTCGCTGCAATTGCCGCAAATGGCATCAACTTGGAAGATATTCAAAAAGAATTCGACGCTCAAATTGATCTTATGAAAACTGAATTGATTTCACAGGAAGAATTTGAAAAAGTGCGCAACCAATTTGAAAACAACTTCGTTAGCTCAAATGCCTCTATCGCAGGTGTGGCAGAAAATCTTGCGGACAACCACGTTTATTACGGAAGTGCAAGTCGCGTAAACACACAACTTGATGGTTACATGAAAGTTACACGTGAAGACATTCAACGCGTTGCTAAAAAATACCTAACACAAGATGCACGTGTTATCCTACATTATTTACCAAAAGAAACGAAATAAGCTGACCGCCATGAAAAAGTTTTTCATTCTTGCAGGATTGTTAATACCTGCTTTAGTTTTCGGTCAATTGGACCGTTCAGCGCGTCCGGCAGCAGCCAAGGCGCCAACAATTAACATTAAAGATTCAGAAGTTTTCAAGGCTTCGAACGGAATCACTGTGATACTTTCTGAAAATCACAAACTACCTCGAGTCTCCATTGATTTGGTGATGGGATCTGATCCACGCGTTGAAGGTTCAAAAGCTGGTCTTTCAGAAATGGCCGGTTCATTGATTCTTTCTGGTACTTCAAATAGAACCAAAGATCAATTAGACAATGAAAAGGATTACATCGGTGCATCATTAGATGCAAGTGACAATTCTATTTCTTTGTCCTGCTTGACAAAGCACTTGGATAAAGGCTTAGTACTTTTTTCTGATGTCTTGTTAAATGCCAATTTCCCTCAGTCGGAATTTGACCGTATCAAAAAACAAAATGAATCAGCTCTACTTTCAGCAAAATCTGATCCAGGTACAATGGCAGACAATGCAGAAAAGAGAGTGAATTTCCCGAATCACCCTTATGGTGACGTGATGACAGAAGCATCCTTGTCAAATATTACAAGAGACGATGTTCTAAATTATTACAAGGAAACATTTACTCCAAATGGAAGTTACCTGGTTTTTGTTGGAGACATCAATAAAGCAGAAGCATTGAAAATCGTTGAGCAATACTTTGCAAAGTGGACAGGTGTTGAACCTACAAAAGCAGAGACTGGCGATGGAGCATTCAATAAAGGAAACAGGGTCATTTTCGTTAAAAAGCCAGGAGCAGTTCAATCTGTCATCCAAGTTTCATTTCCTATTAAAATGCGCACAGGTGATCAAAACCAATTGCCATTGACAGTTTTAAATGGCATTCTTGGTGGTGGTGGTTTTGGTACACGTTTAATGCAAAATTTACGTGAAGACAAAGCTTACACGTATGGCTGTTATTCCACATTGAATGTTACAGAAGATGGATCTTGGTTATCAATCGGCGGTAATTTCCGTAACGATGTAACTGATTCAGCAATTACACAGATTCTTTTCGAATTAGACAAAATCACAAGTGATTATGTGAAAGATGATGAATTGAACCTGACCAAATCATCTATGGCCGGTGGTTTTGCACGTTCGCTTGAGCGTCCTCAGACAATTGCTCGTTTTGCTTTGAATATTATTAGCAACAATCTGAACAAGGATTACTATCAATCCTATCTGAAAAGATTGGAAGCAATCTCCAAAGAAGACGTCCTTCTAATGGCTCAAACTTATTTCACAGCAAAGAATTGCAATATCGTTGTTGTAGGAAATGAAGAAATTCTGGAGAAGTTAAAGCAATTTGATGCAGACGGGAAAATTGAGATGTTAGATGCTTTTGGCGAGCCTCTTAAGGAAGTGAAGAAAGCTGACATTACAAAAGATCAATTGATTGAAAAGTATATTTATGCTGTAACAAAGACTACCACCTTAAAGGCTGCTGCTAAAAAACTGAAAAAAATTAAGTCAGTTGAAAAGAAAACAGAGTTGAGTATGGCTCAAATTCCTTTCCCTTTAAGTTCAACAGATCTTTGGGTAGCACCTAACTATGAAGGTCAAAAACTGGAAGGCCAAGGAATGACATTCCAAAAATCTTATTTCGATGGAACAACCGGTGGATCATCCAGCATGCAAACAGGGAAAAAAGATTTAACTGCGGAAGAGATTGCTGCTAAACAGAAATCAACTGGATTGTTTCCTGAATTGAATTACTCAAAAACAGGAATGAAATATGAGCTTGTGGGAATAGAAACAATCGAATCTGGTGATGCTTATGTTTTGAAAGTTATGGATGGTTCAAGTGAGACTTTTGATTATTTTGACGTAAAATCAATGCTAAAAGTTAAATCACTTTCAATTCGTAAAGAAGGAGAAGAAACGGTTGAGTCTTCTGCAACTTTTGCCGATTTTAAAGAAGTGAATGGGTTGCTATTTGCGCACAAAGTTTCCATTGCAATGGGAGAGGTTGTTTTTTCTGGAACAATTAAATCGATCACTGTTAATGGCGGTAGTGATTTAAACTCATTTAAGTAACAATACGAAGTGAACAATTTATATGCCGTCTCCAAAAGGAGGCGGCTTTTTTTTTTGTACTTTCACAGCACATTTTTGGTTATACCATTGAAGAATTTTCTGCTTTACGCACTCTTGCTCCTTTTCAACTTTCAACTGAATGCTCAGGGAAAGATAAAAACCCTTTATTTCAAAGAAGGAAGCACAGAACTAAGAGGTACCTCTGCAAGACAATTAAAAAAAATTAGCAACACTTATTTACGAGGAGACTTAATTCTTCAATCATTTTATGTCTTCAAAGATTCGGCCCAAACGGATCCTTTAATTGACACTTTGTGTGCAAAACGATTAAAATCTGTATTGAAATCCATGGGTGTTGTTTCAACAAAAAACCTTCAAACTGGTACTAGAATATTGGTTCACGGTCCTGACGAAAATATTGGTAAACAACTGAGAAAAATAGATATTCGATACGCAACTTTTTCTGATATTCCTTCTGACTCTTTAGCCGAATTGCAAAAGGCAGCCATTGCAGAAAACAATAAAATTGAGGAAGTTGCAGTTTGGAACGACACCAAGAATCCTAATGCAAAACCTAAATACAATGTACCTTATCTTTTGAACATAAAATTCGTTGAAGGAAAATCCAAGATACAATCGGATAGTTATGCTGAAATTGAGCGTTTGTTCTCTTATCTAAAAAACAACCCCAATCTTACTGTTGTCATTCGTGGACATGTTTGCTGCGGCAGTAATGATAGAATTTCGAAAAACAGAGCAAAGGCCGTTTTCAAAGAACTAAGTCATCGAGGAATTGCAAAAAAACGCATGCAATATGTTGGCATGTCCAACAGAGACCCACTGGTTTATCCCGAGAAATCAAATGCTGATCGACAAAAAAATCGTCGAGTTGATGTAAAACTTATGCTTCTTGAAATCGAAGCAAAGTAATCACCAAATGAGTTTCTTTTTAAGACTAACAATTAGATCGTTTCCCATTCACTTTTTATTCCTATTTGCAAGTGTCCTAAACAACTTTGCTCAGCAGGAAAAATTCAAATTTGACCCACCTTCGAATGAAATTGGCTGCATGCGTCATTTTCAAGTAAATGCACTTGGATTAGATTCTGTAAACGCCTTTTTATTGGCAAAATTTAGTGAGCAGCTCTACCCTGAGCGATTGGATTTGCAGTTGCGTATGCTCAAAAACAAAGGTGAATTGCCTTTAGATTTGGTTTCGACCGATGAACTCAAAAAATATCCCCAAGTTGATAATTCGAATTTCAAGGTTGCTTTCCAAACGCGATTTGAACATTACTTTGATACCCAAGCATCCAACAACGAAAAAATAAGTTGGCATTTTCTTGAAAAATCACATCTGGACACAACGCGTGTTTTGTGGAAAAAAGCCATTCATGGATATGACCCAGAATGCATGGTGATCGGCACTTCCGAAATGATACTAATAGTTTTTAGGGGAACAGATGACATAAGCGACAATCGTTTTGCAGAATGGATTGGAACTGATTTCAATATCCGAAAATTCACATCAGACAGCATTTTTAATTTCGCAAAAATACACAAGGGATTTTGGAAGAGTTTTGAATTGATTCGAGATGATCTGAAAAAGACCATAGATAATTTGAATCCTGAACGAAAAAAAATCTGGTTAAGCGGTCACAGTCTGGGAGGCGCAATGGCAATATTATCCGGTTTGTACTTGGATAAGATCGGTTATGAAGTTCAGGGAATTTATAGTTTCGGTGGACCAAAGGCTATTGGAGACAAGGTCTTCAGTGAAACAGCTAACCAATCTTTAGGAAAAAAGATCCAACGATTCGAATATTCATTAGACCCCGTTTCAATTTTATGGTCGCCAGGATATGAACCAGTTGGACAGCGAAATTGGTTTGACAATGCTGGAAAAGGAAATTACAACCTTTACACAGAATGTCAGGAACGGTATTTTTTCCATCGACCATTTGAATTTAGAGAAAGACGTTTTTCGTCAGATGAAAAAAAAGAGGAGGCCAGATTAAACCGAGAAATGAATTGCGGAAGATTTAGTAAACTTCCTTATCGACTTTACCATCATAATACGCAGTGGACCGTAAAAGCGACATACATGCTAATTCCTAATAAACTGAGACAGGAATTACCCTTTCCTCAAGACACCTATCCGTTTATCTATTATGGATGGTCAAAAGGGAGATAATTGTAGTTACTCGTAGTCTATTTTTTTGACTAAATTGCAGTTCATTCACTAATTCACTAAAAAAATATGCCATTTAATCGGTCATCTGTTTTTCTTGAAGTGATAGAAGGTCTTTCAAAAAGTCCGCATATCAATGATGGTAACATTGTAGAAATGGCAAAAAAAATCCTTTACAGTGGTGCTCAATTCTTAAAAATTCAACGCGCGAATGCCTGGCTGATGGATGATGCAGAGATTAAGCTAAGTAATATTTGCTCTTACGATATTTCAAAAGATGATTACTACATGGAAGGTGATCTTTTGGCAGAAGTTTTCCCCATTTATTTTCGCCATATTCGAAGAAATGACATCATTATTTCTGAAGAAGCACAAAAAGAGCCTTTTAATAGTGAATTAGTCGAACCATACCTAGCTCCACTTGACATTCGTTCAATGATGGAAGTCCCTATCTTGACAGGTGGAAAAATAAAAGGAATAATCTGTTTTGAACAAACAATTTCGACACGTGAATGGAGCAATGATGAACAACATTTCGCAATTGCATTGACGCAACTGTTAACGCTCACCATTGAAACACACTATAAGAATCAGTACCGAGACGAATTGGAAAGATTGGTCAATGAAAAATCCATACTCATTGCCGAAATAAATCATCGCGTTAAGAACAATTTAGCAATCATTACAGCATTGATTCGCGGTGAGATGAATAGAGCAAAAGACAACTACCACAAAGATTTATTTGAAAACCTGCTGTCGAAATCTTTTTCATTGGCCACGTTGCAGAGTTCTATGTACCAATCAAAAAATTATGACCAAGTCAATTTTAGCCATTTCATGCGTGCTTTGATTTCAAATATGAGTCAAACCTATGGTCACAATAAAAATGTTCTTGTCGATACAACATTGGGTGATATTGAGATAGACGTATCCAAAGCTATTCCATGCTCTCTAATCGTAAATGAAATTCTTACCAACAGCTTTAAATACGCCTTCACTGGTAATCGTAAAAATCATCTCTCCATCAAAATAGCCAACCAGGAAAACCAAAAATGTTTTATTCAGATTGCTGACAATGGCATTGGGTTACCAAATGATTACCTCCAGAAAGGTACTGGATTCGAATTAATTGAAAGCTTGGTTGACCAAATTGATGGGAACTTAGCTATAACTTCAAGTGAAAAAGGAACCGCTATCGAACTTACATTTTAAGATTAATTAATCTCTTCAAATAACAATTCCAATTCTGGATCTAGCTTGTATGAGAAAACTTTTTCAACGCCAAGTTCTACAGGCAGAATCATTTCGCGTTCAACAATTTTGAATTCACGCATAATTTTTTCTCCTTTTTCATTGGTGAATTCCACTTTCAATGGAAATTGAAAAACTTCTTCTTGGGCTTGACGAATAATAAAAACTGATTTGCCACCTGTTTGATCGAGAACTGTTTTTAAGACAGGGTGTCCTGTTTTGTGCAACCAGTTTTCAAAAAATTCACTTAAATCAATGCCCGTGCTCTCTTCCATTGCAATCCTAAAATCGTCAGAATCTGCATTTGAAAGTCGAAATACCGAATAATAATCGCGTAATCCTTGATGAAAAAGAGAATCACCAACTTTCATGCGCAACATATGTAAGACCCAAGCACCTTTCTGATAAGAATTAGGGTTTAATAACTTATTAATATCTGCAACTTCAAGTTCGACAAGTGGATGAGGATATTTTTTATAAAACGAGATCACCTCTTCCCTATCCATTCTCAATTGATCCTGAAACCGTTTCTTACCAAATTTCTTTTCAAGGTAAATATTCGTCATGTAGGTGGCAAAACCTTCACTGAGCCAGATGTGCTCCCAATCACTTTCAGAGACTGAATTACCAAACCATTGATGCGCGATTTCATGCGCTAAAAGTGGTTCCGATGAACGTTTACCGCTCAGTGCATTTTCATCATAAAAAATACATCCTGCATTTTCCATTCCTCCGTAGCGTGTCGTGGATTGAACATTGCATAGTTTTTCGTATTCATATGCACCCAAATAGTCGATGTAAAATTTAAGTATTTCAGGCGCCAAATCAAGGTCATACAAGCTTTTAGAAGAATTATTGGGATATACCGCACTTGAAACAGGTATACTATCCACTACGGCCACATCCTTGACTGTCATTTCCGCAATACCAACAACCATAACTTTGGTGGGAAGTACGACCCCTGAGCGATATTCCCATGTCAAAGAGCCATCTTTTTGAACAGATTTTCCTACAAAAGCTCCATTTGATACAACTTCATATTTTTCGGGAGCATTTACAGTAAACGACACGGTTGCCTTATCTGATGGATGATCATTGCATGCAAACCAATTGTGCGCCCTATTGGGCCAATTGTCTCCAAAAAATGTTCGATCTCCGTATTTGTTTTTTCCGATGATCAGCCCATCTGCTGGAATTCCTGAATACCAAATAACAATTGTTGACTTCAAGGCTACATCTTCTTTTGGAGGTAAGATAATCAAGTCATTTTCTTGCAGATAATTCGCTTCCACCCCATTCCAGAGCAACTTTTCCACCTTCATGGCAGAAGACAAATCAAGAATAATAGAATCGGCGGATGTTTCTCTTAAAAGTTCAATTGATTCATAAACTCTTATGCGATTTGAGCTATCGCTAACAGTCAAATTCACGGAATAATTTGTCACATCCAAATGAGGATGTTGAGCCATTAATTGCAGGGTTGAAACTAAAAAACCTAGAAACAATACTTTTCTCATCTGCACAATCATTTACGCTTTCAAAATAAAGATACAGTTTTTGTGCGGAGCTCCGATAATTCTCTGAACTAATTTAGATTGTTCGAAGAAGATTGTTAACAATTGAATATTCCTTTCATTCTCTAAAAACGTTTTGAATACAAACCATTGAATGAGAAAACTCTTTCGTCCGCAGAACAATATTTGGTTTTCTAATTTACTTATCGGAAATTGTCATCATTAAATTTTAGAGTATGTTTTGTCCATTTATTATCATTATGTTATTCATCGCATTGATCGTCTCGATGTGCGGGTTGTATTTTTTATCCTATGCGAGAAGAGAAGGTCTTGGCTGGTTATCAAAAGTAGTTAGCAGTTTAGCAGTTGCCTTTGGGATTTTCGTCTTTTTTGGTGGAATAATCGCTTCAATTGCTATGGCAACTTGTCATAAAGGAAAATATCACAACAGACATGAATGCATGGGAAACAAAAACCACTGTTCAGGCGGGTCGTGTAAAAGTAAGGAAGAAGTTCATTCAGAAATCAAGGTATACACTTATCGAAACGATGCTGATACGCTTTCAAAGAATGACAAGAAAGTTGTAAAAAAGGAAGTGAAGATAATTCGAAAGTAAGATCTCTAGTTGTTATAAATTGCTAATATTCCCGTTTAAGAAAAAATACGTGGTATCTTTGTATTAGTTCTTTGGGGTCGTTTTTGGATTTGACAGCGATAGCGGTAGTCAAGTGTCAGCATGCAGAGCGTTGTGGTGAAGCTCTATAATATCTTGTCACGAACAATAATTGACAATACGTCATACGCACTTGCTGCTTAATTAACTGAATGTTAATTGGCTTAATTGATTTGAAGTATAGTAGGATCGACAAGTACTTTCTTCAGGCCTCTGCCCATTAGGTCTGATATACGAAAGTTCAAAATTTTGGGCTGGTGAGTGTGACAGTTCTAAGCACTCATAAGACAACAGAACTTAAGCTATGGATTTGGGTGTTCCTGTCCGTCCCATAGTCGAAAAACTAATCAGGAAATAAGCATGTAGAAAGCTTGAAAACTCATCGTTTGGACGAGCGTTCGAGTCGCTCCGACTCCACTTTTGCCCTGCGCAGCTCAAGGATTATTTCCGAAAGTTAGGCGGGGCTTTTTTTTTGCAAAAAAAAGTTCGAAGAACATTCAAAAGGTCAAAAGTTCAATAGGTTCAAAGAACGTTCAAGTGGTTCAAACTTTTAAGTATTGTAAATCAATGAATGTCTTTTATTACATTTGTTTCATTAGGGGCAATTAGCTCAGCTGGTTTAGAGCACTACCTCGACAAGGTAGGGGTCACTGGTTCGAACCCGGTATTGCTCACAAAACAGAGTGAGAGTGAAAAGCGAGAGCGTCATTCTCACTTTGTTTCTAACAGATCTTCAAGAATTCCAACTTTTTAATTTTTGAGTACATTTGCGCCTCATTTATACTAAAATCAATCGCATGACAATTGCAGAAAATATGGTGGTTACATTGAACTACAAGCTTTCAAACCACAAAACAGGTGAAACAATCGAAGAAACGACTCCTGAGCAACCAATGGTATTTCTTTACGGTGTTGGTGGTATCATCCCTCGATTTGAATCCAATATCAGTGGCATGAAGGTGGGTGATGCTTTTGATTTTCACATTGAGGCGCATGAGGCTTATGGTCTTAGTGATGAAAGTAAAATTGCTATGATCCCTCTTCATGTTTTTCACGATGAACAAGGGAAATTTGACCATGAATACTTCACTGTAGATGCTATGATTCCAATGTCTGACGGAGATGGAAATCAATTACGCGGAATTATTCGCGAAATCAATGAAGAAGATTTAAAAATGGATTTCAACCACCCACTGGCAGATACAGATCTTCATTTTTCTGGAAGCATCGCAGAGATTCGCACTGCAACAGCTGATGAAATAGCACATGGGCATGTACACGGTCCAGGTGGACACCACCACTAGAAAGCTATTTGTAGTTTTGCTTTAAAAGATCTTCCTTGTAGTCGTATGGATAATTTCCATATTTATCTACAAGCAATCCAATATTGTAAACACTTCGGGTATATTTATTCGAAAGTGCCACGACACAAATAGTATCTTTCCTTAATGAGCCGTAGCAGGTGGTATTTCCATGCCACCAGCCGGTATGGAAAAAGAAGGAACTTCGTCCAGTCATTTCTTTCATACGAATTCCTAGACCGTAATTATTGACGCCTTCATGCTCATAGCTATACCCTTTATACATCTGCTTTCTTAGCGAATCACTCAAGAAATCATTCGAATAAGTGGCCATGTCCATTTTTAAAAGATCGTGCGCAGTAGTGTATAGGTTTTTATCACCATAAACGGCGTCGAGGTAATCAAATGCTTGTGGCACCATGCTCGAATTGTAAGACTGGGATATTTCTAGCTCATTCATTTCGTCGCTCAAAATAAATGAATCTTCCATGTGCAGCGGTTCAAAAATGTATTTACGCATGGCTGCAGGAAAAGACTTGCTTGTTACCTTCTCAATAATCAATGCCAACAAAGAGAAATTGGTGTTGCAGTATGCAAATTTCGCATCGGATCGGAAATTAAGTGGGAACTTATGTTCCTTCAATAAATTCAACACATCATGATTGTGTAATTTATTACTTAACTTCCAATTGCCATAAGTAAAGTAACCGTAATAAGGAATGCCACTTCTGTGATTCAATAGCATACGAACTGTAATTCCTTTGTAAGGTATTTCCGGGAGATACCTTCGAACATCAGCATCCAAGCGGATGAGTTTTTTATCTACCAAACGCAATACACAAAGAGCCGTAGCAACTTTACTGACAGATGCGACATGCAGCGGTGTATGCGCATCAATCATTTTTTTCTCTCTAAAATTCGAATAACCTTGTGCTTTATAGAAGAATACTTTTCCGTTTTTTGCTACGAGAAATTGGCCGTTAAAAACCTCAGAACCAAGAATATTCTTGTAAAATTGAAAAGCGTATTTTTTCTTTTCTTTGAGTTCTTTTTTGGTTGGGACACGAAAATCAGGTATTAATTTAATTTCGTGTCGACTAATGCGATCATAGAGCCGATTTCTTTTCTCAACTGCAGTTTCACAGGAATTTAGCCCCCATAAAAAACAAAAAAACACACACAAAAAAAAGCTTTGTTTCACAGAAATAAAGCTAAGCACAACTCACACTTGCTTTTTATTTATTTCAGATTATAATCAACAAGGAATATTTAATAAGAAACTATTAGTCTTTTATCAAAGGAATGGACAAATGAAAAACAAGACCATTTTCATATTCAAAATCACATTTACCATCAATTTGATCCGTCAAAGCATCAATCAAACTCAATCCCATTCCAGCATCTTCAACCCTTTCTTCAATTTCCATCCCTTTGCCATTGTCCTTCACCGTGAGTTCAATCATTTGATCATTCACTTTCTTAAGTTCAATGTCAATCTTTGGATTCTCAGTGTTATCAAACGCATGTTTTATAGCATTCGTAATGATTTCATTCAAAATCAACCCTAAGGGAATGGCAACAGATATATCAATGTTTATAGGAGCAACTTCCATTTCAACTTTAATATCTTGTTGAAGTGACATTGAGTTTCTAATTTCAGACACCAATTCTGTAATGTAAGATTCTAATTCAATAGCAACTGCGCTTTTATTTTGATACATTTTTTGGTGCACCAACGCCATTGACATGATTCGATTGTGTACGACTTGAATCGCATTTTTCGTTTCCTTGTTCTTCGAATTATTGATCTGCATATTCAACAAACTGACAATCACGGCAAGGTTATTTTTAACCCGGTGATTAATCTCTGCTAACAGAACCTTTTGTTCTTGCAATGAATGTTCCAATGCCTTTTGCTGAGTTTGATGTGTAATCGCGATAACGGACGAAAAAATTATGGAACAAATGATCAAAAACACAAAATTAAGATGACGCTGATGAATTGGATCAACCTGTGGATCAACTAAAAAATTTAAAAATCCTGTTTGAAAACTCACGAAAACTAACACAATGCACAAGAGCAAATAGATAGCATTTATAAAAAAATGAATTCTGTTTTCTTTTCTCCTATACAAGAGAGAGATTCCAGTGATGATTAATGTAAAATGGATGTGCGTGTATGATTCTTCGGCTGTTCGTATGCAATAAATCGCCATAAGTGTTGAACTCGTAAAAAACATCACCGAAAAAGCTAACATGGTTTGCTTACGCCTATTTAAAACAAGTGACATACAATAAATTGGACACGCTAACAAAATGTAAATACTCGTTTCGTTTTTTAGTATAAATTGACCATATAAAGCCGTGATAAGAAGACAGACAATAGCATTAATATTTATAATATTAACGGCCTTCACCAATCGATTTTGGAAAACATCATTTCCAGGTACAGCACCAATATTTATTAATCGAGCGATAAAATTCATTGGCTTGAAATTACTATAAATTTGAGATTACATAGAATTTCCTGCTCAATTGTACTTCTTATTTAACTTTACCTTTCAAAAAATAAGAAATGCAAAAAATACTTCTTCTCATTCTAATATGCTTGTCCATTGAATCTGTAAATGGACAAACTGAAGTTGCACGAATTGCCTTTGGTTCTTGTGGACATCAGGATAAGCCCTTGAATATATTTCAGACCGTCGTTAAACACCAACCTGACTTGTTTATTTTTCTTGGAGACAATATTTATGGCGATACTGATAAAATGTCTGTTCTAAAGAAGAAGTACCATAAATTGAAAAGAAACAAAAATTTTCAATTGCTTCAAGACAGCGTGCCGATCATTGCTACTTGGGATGATCACGATTACGGCAAAGACGACATTGGAAAATATTACACTAAAAAAGTTCAATCGAAAAAGATTTTCCTAAAGTTCTTTCACGAACCTAAAATATCCCAAAGACGAGAACATGAAGGTATTTACACTTCGTATGAATTTTATCAAGAAGGAAAAAAATTACAAATCATACTTTTGGATTGTCGGACATTCAGGAACAACCTGCTCCCCTACAATGGTTCTCTTAAAGGTGATACAACATACAAATACCACCTTGACTACTCCCCCCACACAAGCCCTGACTCTTCTATTCTTGGCAACGAACAATGGAAATGGTTGGAAGGAGAATTAAAAAAACCTGCAGATGTTCGAATTATCGGTTCAAGTACTCAATTTGCAACCGAATACAATGGTTACGAAGCATGGGCAAATTTCCCACTGGAACAAAAACGTATGATCAACCTCATTAAAAACACAAAAGCCAATGGCGTTTTTTTCATTTCTGGTGATGTACATTATTCAGAATTGTGTGAATTTCCAAACGAAGGCGCCTACCCTATTTATGATTTAACTTGTAGCGGCCTGACCGAAGAATGGCGATTCGCTACGCCCAACAAATACCGTATTGGCAAGGCTGTTATGGAAAATCATTTTGGAATCATTGAAATTGATTGGAAGTCAACGGATCCCTTGATACAGTTGCAAGTTTGGGATAAGGATGATACACTTCGCATTGAAAAAAATCTAAAGTTAAGTCAACTTCAAGCGAACTAATTTTTACTCTTATTTTTTAGGAAGATAATCTGAACAAATTGGATAATTCTTAAGTTCATTCAAGATTTGGCGAAGCTGTTTTCTGCGCACCCATTGTATGAGATTCCGTTTTTCTTTTTTATCCTTTTTAAGAAAATACAATTCTTCACGATGAGGGACATTGTTCATTTTATGCAAATAGTGCCATCCATTCTTTACAATAGAAATTCCTACTTTAAATCGAGCAACTTCATTGTTGTTCATTGTGATTATCGCCCGTTCCTTAGGAATTGATTTTAATAAACTGAAGCCCGAATAATTCTCGAGCAAAGGCACTATTTGTTTGTTTTTACGAAGACCTAAAACATCAATGATAGTGGGTGCGATGTCGATATTGGATACAGTTTTATGTAAATTTTTCTTAAGTTGATCTACATTCAAATTAGACTGAAGATGTTTGGGAATATACATCATGAGAGGAACCGAAATTGTCTCCAAATAATACGAATCCACATGGCCAATTAGGTTATGGTCTTTCAATGATTCTCCATGATCAGATGTAAAAACGACAACGGTATTAGACAATTGACCTGACTTTTTCAGTTGATTCAAAAATTCTCCAATTACGTAATCCTGGTACAAGATTGCATTATCGTATTCATCGGTAAAAGTTCCTTTCCATTTTTGAAAATCAATTGGAACATTGTACGGATAATGGGTCGTATTTAATTGAATCACTCCAAAATAAGGAGTATGGCCTCTCATTTCTTTCTTTAATTGCGAAATGGTGTGTTTATCATCAATTCCCAAATCGTTGTAAAATTCAAATCCGCTGTTGTCCTTGCACCATAATTTGTCAATTTTTTCATGCGCATAAAAACGATCAAAATGATACCATTGTAATGTATGAGAACTTAGGAAAAAAGAACGCATTCCTGCCATTTTTCCGAAATCCCATATAATTGGTTGAGAATAAAACACCGATGGATCCTGATAAGGCGCAATCCCTGTCAAAACACCTGGCACAGCCAACATGGTGGTGGTTGAAACAGCATACGGATTCTGAAAGACGAAAAATTCTTTGGAGTGAGCCACTTGAAACTTGTCTAATTCTGGTGTTGTTTGACGTTCATAGTTGTATGCCCCCAAGTTTTGTTTTCTCAAACTCTCAAATACAACCACAATCACATTGAATTTATTCTTCTTCTCAATTTGTTGTAAACGAATTGGTTGGCGGTATCCCAATCCACGACCTTCAAATTTTCGCTCTTTCTTAATTTCAAAAAGATGTCTAAAAAGTGACGCAGAGAAATTAGATTCGACCGTGTAACATTGGTCATATTTTTTGTGGTTCAATGTCAAAACTGTAATTAAACTCGAGTGGATCAATCCTGTAAGTATAAGAAAGCGCAGTGGTTTCACAAAATGAATGCGTGAAGCAATAAAACGCAAAAAGAAAAACAGCAGAAAGAAACAGCTAGAAAAAAGAAAAATATCAAAAACGTTGATGGAATCTTTTAAAAGAATCAAAGCACTTTTAGGCTCAGTCCTAAAATATTCAAGTGTATAATAATTCGGAAAATAGCCATTAAAAAAATAGAACGCATAAGACGCAGCAATGGCTAGAATGCAATACAAACTAAACAATGACATTAAAACAAAAACTATTTTCTTCGATTGGTTGAGTGCAGAAAAGAGCACTTGTGCAAAAACAAACAAGGAAAATGATGCAGACAGCGAAATCAAATAAAAACCTACTTGTTTGGGATTAAAAAAAGCCAATAATTCTGCCCTAATAAATAGGTCTGCTAGCAAGCAAAACAGGGGAAGAATCAGAATTAGAAGGAACTTTTTCACTGTATAGATTCAAGCATAGCAATATTAAGCATTTATTAAGTTAATATTAATTTAATGTTTCTACAAAAACCCAATCAAAATCACTCTTTAAATTCAAGAAACACTTTGGTATTGCCACTTTCAAGATGAATTATTAAAGAACGTATTCCCATTTCAAGTAATGCAAATTCAATTCGAATCGGTTTACCTCCTTTTTGCATAAAGACCTCTAATTTACCATCCTCTCCATCGCAATGACCATAGCCTCCCCAATGTTCGACAACTTTAGCGTCTTGAAGTCGATCATATTCTACAATAAAACAGTCTTCCTCAATTTCATCCATTGAATAGATCGTATATTTTTCTAAGGCATTCGCGCTTCTGTAGGTTCCAAAGTAAAAAGGATCTAGCTGAGCGAAAGAGTTAGCTAGGATGAATAGAAACAAAAAAGAAAGTAGGTTTTTCATGGTTTACCAATAAACACAAGAATCATTTCTTATTGCAAAGATCGGCAGCCTAGAAACAAAAAATGCTGACTTTTATCAGCATTTCAAAAGTAAATTAACTTCTTATTTTTTAGATACAATGGATTTAAATTCCGACATCTTGAACTTCTTTTCATTTATCCCATCGTATTCTTTAATCACATTGCCGTTCCATAAGTAGATAACTCCAGGAGTATCCTTTGCTCCACCTATCGCTTGCCAGAATGAAGCAACATCGAGCACCTGGTAGGTGTATTTTGATCCTGCATACTCAAAAAATGCTGGAATTAGTTCAGGCTCTTCATCCATAAAGATAATTCGTAATTCAGGAAAATCTTTTATCTGTTTTTTCAATTGCGTGAGCTCTTTGGCTGTTTCCTTGCAATGGTCGCAACCTGGTGCGAAAAAACAAAGGATCTTTTTACCATTATCAATGTCTGCATAGAATTTACCGTATGCAGAGTTCTTCTTTTTGGGTTCAGTGGCTGCTTTTGTTTTTGTCTCTTCCTTATTATCTTCTTTGACATCTGGAGTTAAAACCTCCGCTTTTATTGTATCTATTTCCTTAGACACTGCTTCCGTTGTTGGTGATTCTACAATCACTGATTTGGGAACACTAGAAGCACTTCGTTTCGTCATTGGCCCAACTAAATAGACCGCTAAAACACTTCCGAGGATTAAAGTTGAGATCAAATAGCCGTTGAGTTTATCATCGTTTTTATCTGTTATTTTAAAAAGATAAGCTATGATTCCCATTGCAACGATGTTTTTTATCAATGCTTGAACAGGCGTCATGGGTAACAATGATCCAAAACAACCGCAATTGCCTTTGTTTCCATTTACAATTATTTCATAGGTCAACTGAGACGAAAAAAGTAACAACATTAAAAACGAAAGTGGCAAAACAAGCCTCTTGAAATAGTGTGGTTGCAATAAACCAATACCTAAAGCCAATTCACAACCGATTAATGTTCTTGAAAAATACGCTGCTGAAACTTCATTAAATCCCATCGGTAGAAGTTGCTTTATTTCAAACGTTGTTAAAGCAAAATGTGGCGAAGGATACAATTTCGCAACTGCGGATAAAAGAAACATGAAGGAGAGAAGAATTCTCAATCCATAAGCTATTTTGTTTTTTAATGTAAGCGTCGTTTCGGAACTCATAAACTAAATTTTGAACCTAAATTTAATGCAAATTACACATTGGGAATCGCAATAAAATGAAAGTAACGAAATGTTAACAAATAAGATTTTCGTAATTTTCCATCTAAAAATTAACGATGCGCCTACTTACAACCTTTTTATTCTTCCTAGTTAATTCTATCTCATTTTCACAAACGACAGTAAATGGTTCTTTCATGCACAATGGATTAACGAGAACGTACTCTTTTTATGTTCCAGCAATCTACGACGGTACACAGGCTTATCCGCTTGTTTTGAATTTACACGGCTACACATCCAATGGGACTGAGCAGTCTTTCTATGGAAACTTCAAACCTATTGCTGATACGGCTGGATTTATTGTCGTTCATCCCGAAGGGACAATTCAAACAGGAACTGCATCAACGCAATTTTGGAATGTTGGATTTTTTCCGTCCAATGTTGATGATATTGGATTTCTTGAATCGTTAATCGACACAATCTCTAATTCTTACAACATCGATGCTACACGTATTTACTCAACCGGCATGTCTAATGGAGGATTTATGAGTTATAAATTAGCGTGTGAAAGCAATCGATTTGCAGCTATAGCCTCTGTAACTGGAAGTATGACTACTCAAATGCAAAACAACTGTTCACCTATTAAACCAATTCCGGTAATGGAAATACATGGCACCGCTGATCCAACTGTTCCATACAATGGTCAAACAGGGATGCTTGCAATCGATAATGTACTTTCGATATGGGCGGGCTATAATGGTTGTACTTCTGCTCCTACAATGACTATGGTTCCAAATATAAATACCACAGATGACGCCACAGCCGAACATTATGTTTATGCTCCTGGAACAAATAACGTAACAATGGAACATTATAAAGTAATCAATGGAGCACACACATGGCCCGGTGCGGCAATTACAATTGGTGTTACTTGCAAGGACTTTAGTGCGAGTAAAGAAATCTGGCGTTTTTTCAGTCAGTATTCAAATTCAGAGGCTAGTGTGAAAAACAATGAAATGGCAAAGATTCAAGTCTACCCAAATCCAGCGAATGATATTTTAAAGATTAATCACGGCATGACTGGAGATTTGAATGTTACGGTTATTGATGCCGCAGGTAAATTGATTCTTCAGACGACTGAACAAAATCAATCTTTCGAATTGGACATCAGTAAAATTCAGCAAGGAATGTATTCTATTAAACTTGAGAATGATTCGCAAATCATAAACACAAGGTTCTCAAAATTTTAAGACCTCATTAAAAGGAAGTAATACTTTTTCAAATTACGGATTCAAAGGTTCTTCGACTTCTTCTGCAACTTTAGGAAGTGGGATTTTAGGGTCTACGAATTTCTTTTTCTGATAAGGAAATAAATCTGAAAGTTCTCCAGAATAATAGAAATCAAATGCAACACCACCAAAAGTATATTCTTTGTCATGCACTTTGAATACCGAACCACCAACACCAGGGTTTTTCTTTGGTTTTGATTTCTGATATCCCAAGTTAAACAAGGATGCAAATATCTCAGGCCTTTCATCAATACGGAACCCGGCTCTTTCCCATTGCATTTTAATCTGTTTGATAAATAATGCTGTGTACAGGAAGGAATAATAATGATCCTTGTACTGAGCCAAACGCTTTACACGTAAACTCATGGTATCACTAACAACGTGACCATAATTGGCAGTAGAATCAAAATCAAGAAGGTGCTGGTATTCTCTTCCTAGGAAATAAACACTTGTTGAATCCTTCAAATAGCGTTCAATTTTCATGGCCGTGTTTTCCTTAATTCCAGTTGGTCCAAATGACATCATCGTACCAACGGATAGCGACTTAAGTGGTGCAATATATTCTTTAAAACGCTCTCTTCGTGAATTAAACAAACGTACCTGCTCACCAACTAGCGCTGCAACAATTGTGCGGGCTTCAACACCTGCAACCTTCGCAGCTGAATCAATATAAGGCTTATCCTTTCTTAATGCTTCACGAAAATATTTCCACTCAGCCACATTCATCCAGTCATATGCACTCAGACCTGTTACCTTTTGTTTGTGCTGTTGTTTTTCAATTTTTAATTGCTTGATGGCATCTTGGTAGCTTCGGTCATCTTTCAAACTTAAATCGACAGCATCCAACATTTTTGAAGCCAAAATCTCATCACCATGATCTTTGAAAGAATTCATGATATAGCGTGCATTGTAAGGGTAGAAATCATTTAATAACAAGACCCTATCCAACACCTCGAATCGTTTTTTAATCAGATAAGTGCTATCTACCCTAAAATCTTGATTGTACTTATCATGCATTGATTGAAAATAGCGGTTATTGGCATCCAATTGTCCAGCTTCCTGAGTCAATTTAAATTTCATAGCCACATAAACGGCTGCTAAAAAAGCGCCATAAACAGCAAAAGAATAAAGAGCAATTAAATACGGTATCTTAACCCATTTTTTCGCATACAAACGTTGAATCCACATAAATGGCTATAGCATTAGAAGTTTAGTCGAACGATAAAATGAGGGAATTGTTACGCTTTTAAAGAGAAGATTTAAGAATAAAAACACACTTAATTTATCAATTTAAAAGTATTCCGCAACGTTTGTTTAAGTGATCGTTTCAAATAAACAAGTTTTGAAACGGAAGGTTTCGTTGCGAATATTACTTTTCAATCAAGCGAGCTTCGTGGTAACGAATCAATCCATCGATCGGTTTACGAATAATATTTCCTAGTTGAATTTCATGAAAATCACAAGCTCGTTTCAATTCTTCCGCAAACAAGAAAGCGATAGAGCCTATATAATGAACTTTACAATCTTTGTAATTGGAATAACAGCAAACGTGAATATCATTGAATCGTTTAAATCCTTCAAAAACCATATTCTTGATGTACGCGTCATCAGCATGTTTCATGATGAATTTCATAAAGGAGGCCAAGTAAACGTTTGCATTTGGCTTCATGTAAACATTTGAAACAATATCCTCTTTGGTTAAACCTGTCTCCTCTTTGAACGACTTGTAAATAGCATCTGGCAAACGCTTGTATAAATAATTTGAAAGCAATTGTTTTCCAAAATAGGTCCCACTTCCTTCATCCCCTAAAATATAACCAAGAGCTGGAACCACTTCAATCACATTGTTTCCATCGTAGTAACATGAATTTGATCCTGTTCCAAGAATACATGAAATAGTAGGCTCTCCCTCATATGTGGCATAAGCACACGCATTTAAATCATGGTCAACATGTATTTCAGCATTTATGAAAACACGTTTTAGTCCGCGCTCAATAATTGAATTAAGCTTATCAGAAGAACAGCCAGCACCGTAAAAATAAATGAGCTTAATATTGTCTCCAATGAGAAAAAGATCTTCATTCGACTTTATTGCTTCATATACACTCTCCTCATTGTGAAAAAATGGATTCAATCCAATTGTGTTGAATGCTGTTTTCTCGGAGCCTGAGATTAAAACCCAATCACTTTTAGTAGAACCACTGTCTGCAATTAATATCATTTTCTATATTTATATTTACTTTGTGTCAAAAGTACACTTTGCTAATTTAGAAAAAATAAATCCCAATATGGATTAACCGCTGGTGTATTAACCGACAAGGGATCAAGGTATTTTCAATTTAATGAAATAACTTATAACCAGCGACTGGATGAAGGTTTTGACAACTATGGATTTTGAATAATTGTTTAACTGCAAGTGACTATTCTAAATTAACTATTGTATATTTTGCAAAAAGTGAAGAAAAAAACTAAGTCAAATTGTTATGTCATCAAATCATTTCATTCGGTGATTTTTAGATATAATTGTGACTGAATTATACTAAAAATTTATAAAGCCCTTTTTTATTTAACGGCATGTCTTTAAAAAATTTCATATTCATTGCGGCAAGTTTAAATTGCTTGATTTCTTGCACGAAAGATGTAAAGATTGACATTCCTGGTTTTGAAGAACAATTAGTTGTTGATGGAAGAATCGATACTGATGGTTTCCCAATTGTTATGCTTTCGAAATCACAAGATATTTATGCGTCAACAGATTTAAATGCTTATCTGGCTTCATTTGTTTATGATGCAACAATTTCTGTTGGTAATGGGACAGCTACAACCTCATTACAATTGTTCGCCATTTCTGATTTACCCTTAGAGTCGCAAAAGAGAGTTGCTGAAATGTTATCGCTTGAATTTAATGAAATTGCTTTTCTACCGATACAGGTTTATTCGACAACTGATGTTTCAATGAAAGGTCAAACGGGAAAAGAATATACATTAACTATCAATTGGTCTGGAAAATCTTACTCGGGAACCACCTCACTCCTTCCAACCGTTTCATTAGACAATCTATACTGGAAAGCAGATTTGGCTAATGCGAATTATGGTCTCTGTTGGGCAAGACTTTCCGATCCTCCCAACGTTTCCAATGCCTATAAATGGGAACCGAAAAACATTACACTTAAACCCGATGGGCAACCAAAAGATATCATTTTCAGGCATGCAGGAAATCCTTATTTCAGTGATGAGTTTTTTGACGGGTTGACATTTGAATTTGACACACGTTACCCCAAAAAAGACACCTCCTATCTTGATGGATATGAGAGATATTACAAAAAAGGTGATACTGTAGTTATCCGATTCTCAAGAATTGATGACAAGGTGTTTAATTTCTTTGATAAAAAAGAGGCGCAACAGCAATCTGCTGGAAACCCTTTTGCTACACCTGTAAACGCACCAAGCAACCTGTCCAAAGGTGTTTTAGGAATCTGGGCAGGATTTTCAGCACATTATGACACATTGTACTGCTGGCCATAAAAAAAGCTCCCCATATCTGAAGAGCTTTCATTTAATTGATTTTTAAATCAGCCTTATTTTTTAGACACTGGAATCGTTGCAGTGATTTTTAAAGTTTCAGAAACATCCTTCCCTTTTTTACCAACGCCAAAATCAGTTCTATTGACACTAAACTTGGCAACAAATGTTCCTTTAGTTCCTTTTTTCACAAAAGTAAATGGAATTGTCACATCTTTCTTGACTCCTTTAATTTCCAATTTTCCAATGGCATTGTAGCCATTATCTGACTTTTCGATCTTGGAAGAAGTAAATGTAATGTTCGGATACTTTTCAGAAGAAAACCACTCCTCCCCTTTTGCATGACTATTCATCATACCATTGCCTGTATTGATCGACTCTACCTTAATCTTTAAATCGAATTTAGATGTTCCAAGATTGGCCGCATCAAAATTTATTGATCCAGATATTTCTTTGAAAATACCTGACACTTCTGCACACGCAAACGCCACTTTGAAATCACTT